>JAESGM010000112.1_pt1 | contig 209675 bp, 190 predicted proteins | sample 9269721 | NCBI WGS metagenome assembly JAESGM01 (sample SAMN15720920, study PRJNA650825) | algae metagenome | isolation source: Komarekiella atlantica HA4396-MV6 and co-occurring heterotrophs from... | place: USA: Theobald House, Kauai, HI | collected 2009-07-29 | reverse complement strand
GATGCATTAACATTGCAGGTCGATGCATTAACATTGCAGGTCGATGCATTAACATTGCAGGTCGATGCATTAACATTGCAGGTCGATGCATTAACATTGCAGGTCGATGCATTAACATTGCAGGTCGATGCATTAACATTGCAGGTCGGTGCATTAACATTGCAGGTCGATGCATTAACATTGCAGGTCGGTGCATTAACATTGCAGGAGGTTGCGTTTAGATGATATTGCAGTACAAATATAGGACTTACCCACACTCTACGAATTTTTATCTGCGAAACCAAGGCGTTGGCGGAAGCTTCTGTCTTCGACACGCTACGCGAACGTAGAGAAAGCGGTATGCCTCCGGCACCAAGGCGAACGATAGATTAAGCTTTTTGGCAATTTTTGCGTAAGTCCTGAGTTTTTTTGGCGTACTTCACACAATTTAGAACCGCCATAGTCTATTCCCAAGTTGAAATATCTCGTAGCACGCCAGGAATTTCTCCTTGAGATAAAGGAAACTCCAACACGGTTTCCTTGTAACCCAAATATCCAGACTCAGTAAACGACAAAAGCATTCGTGCAAGCGCTAGCCAAACCTCCGATTCATATTCCCAATCTCGATAACGCGAAGCGCGACCAGCAATTGAACGTAGGGCCCAGAAATATGAATTCCTGACCACAGAACCGCCCTTTTTAAACTCTGGCAAGTCTTCGTGGTGGAGAAAAAGCACTTGATTTTCAATTCTGGCTCTCATATTAGCCATTGTAATTGATTGGTCATTTGTCATTGGTCATTTGTTTGGATTTCTATCTCTTACTTACAAATTTGAACTTAGACCTACACGGAAAGTAAATCCAGGACTATAGATACGATTTACTCGCTCGTATTGCTCACCTAGTAAATTTTCTAAGTAAACTGTCAGTCCTAAAGTGCTAGTTATGGGGATACGACCGCTGAAATCTAAATTTAGGAAGGATGGCGCAAAATCTGTACTTCTGTCACCAGGATTTGTAAAGAAGGCTCTGCGAGCGCCACTGTTGTAAGTAACATATAAGTTAGCTTGCCATCCAGCATTTTGATAACCAACACCAGTTTGGAGTACAGAGTAAGGAATCAAACCTAACTGTAAACCTTTTTCTGTTCCTGATTTTATTTGAGCATCTGTATAGGTGTAGTTGAGGAAAGTTGACCAGTTAGAAGCAATTTTAAATTGCAATGCTGCCTCTAAACCATTAGTATCTACTAGTCCAATATTCTCCCATCTTCCTGCTATAACTCCCAAGCGATCGCCTATACTACTACCAAAGTAAGTAAACTGTCCGATCAAATTATCAGAAAAATTGACATCTATTCCCGCAGTCCAAGAAGAACCATTTTCCGGTTCTAAGTCAGGGTTTGGTTCCCAACCATGAACTGTATCATAAACATATAACTGATCTAACCCAGGATTTCGCTGTCCCCCAGCCCAACTTCCACGCACAGCAACTTTTGGAGTCACTGCATAACGCAACCCAACACTAGGATTAAAATAATTCCCAAACTGACCATCAAAACTTTGTCTTAGCCCTAAATCCACCAAAAAATTATCGCTAATATTCCAAGTATTGACAGCAAATAATGCTGTATTCAACAAACTCCTATTTTCAGTTTCGTTATTAACAATTCGACTAGGATTTGTACTCAAAACATCGCCATTTAAGTCAGTATTTTTTAAATCTAATCCCCAGCGCAATTTATTATTCGGAGTAAGTTCCCACTCATGATCTACCCTAGCTGTGAGTTGTTGTGTATCTAAAATACCTATGCGATAAAATGCTCCTGTAGGGCCATAGGTACTAAAATAATCTTGGTTATAACCAATTGAGGTTGTAAGATTAGAGTTGTTTCCATTACCTAGTCGCGTTTTCCAAGATAAGCCAACATTCAAGCCATCGTGGTCTAATCTATCCCTTTGTAAAGGAAATCCAAAATAAATTAAGCCGCGACGACTGCTGAGTTTAGTAATATCTAAATTCAAAGAGTTTTTCTGATCTAAATCTAGAGCAATGCTACCAAAGTAAGTACTTGTGGCTGTATCTGCATTCGATAAAAACCCTTGAGCATCACGATTTGCTGCACCCACAGGAACGCGGTAACGGTTATCTGAAAAGAATCTTTCAAAACTAAAGTTGTACTTGACAGCGCCAGATGACCCACCATAACTAACTTGTTGATTATTTAAACTCAATGAGCCAAATTCTACACTACCAGTCAATTTAGGTTGTTCATAGCCTTCTTTGGTGATGATATTAACAACTCCGCCAAAGGCTGATGAACCATATAAAGCCGAGGCTGTACCGCTATATAATTCCACTCGTTCAATAGCCTCTACGGGAATGCTATTTAAGTCAGTTCCACCATGATAAGTGTTGACATTATTGTTAATTGGTCTACCATTAATCAGAAATACAGACTGATTAATTGAGGCTCCCCGGTAGTATGTACCTGTATGAATATCTGCACCATGTCCTACATCATTGATGGCGAAACCAGGCATTCTTTTTAAAATATCAGCTAAGCTTGTAGCACCCTGTTTTTGAATTTCTTCTTTCTCAATTATGTAAGTTGGAGTAGACTCAGGTAGATTATCTTTTTCGCCAATCGCTTCTATAGAAATGTCTGCATCATCGCTGGGAATTGGCTCTGCTTCTGGTTGTTCGACTGGCTGATTTTCTGGAATGACTTGTTGTTGAGTTAGTAACTCTGCATTCGTGGCGGGTAGTTCAGTTTCACTCAAACTAGGAATATCTAAAGTCTCAGCAGCGAAAGTAGGCAATGTTACCAGTATCGCTAAAGCAACTTGCAGCAAAAAAAAATACTTGTTCACGTTGTTATCTCACACCCGGTCAAAACAGCCACTAAGTAGTATTGCTGTAATAGTAAAACCGTGTCAAAAGACATGCTGTCATATTTCTACAAACCATCTACTATACCTTGCGGATTCCCGACCTCTTTGAGAAATCGAGAATCTTGTTATGTCCAAAAAAAACTGATTTGTATATGATAACTTCACATAATAATCTGCTTGATTCTGACTGATAATGTAGAATTTAAGAGTTAAATTCACTTTTGATCAAGCGAACCACAAGACTTTGTGATTTCATGTGTCGGCAATTGTATTCCACTAAAGTTGTATAACTGTTCATAACCTGACCTAGAAATTAAGACAATGGCTAAAATAGTAATTTCCGACTTGCATCCTATTGATGCAAATAACTTTTTGCATGAGCTAACGTCAGTTAAAATGGATACTGTATTAGGTAGTAGTCTTGATAATTCTACCATTCTAATGTTATCTACAATATTTGATGGTGTAATTAAGCTAGCATCTTATGATGGTTTGCCTAATACATCGGGTAACAAACTTTTTGAAGTTGACTTTTCAAATTTAGCTGTCAATTTCATAGTTATCTAATTATTTGGCAATTGCCAATTTATAGAAGATTCAATCTTTGATAAAAATAGGTTCTAAAAATTATTAGAACCTATTACTTTATCGGCGGTACAGATAATACAAAATGTCATAAAAGAGCAATTTCAGTTGCCAATTGTATTTCTTGTCGCAGACTCTTCAGCAAATCTAAAGTTTTTTCGTAAGCGACCCTCTTTCCTTGATGCTCGAAATACTCAGATGCCTTTTTTAAGTCAGCGATCGCACCTTGATGATATCCTAAGCGATAGCGAGCAATTCCCCGATTGACGTAAGCTAGAGCGTTGCTGGGGTTAAGTCTAATGACTTCAGAAAAATTGTCTACTGCACCAAAGTCATCTCCATTTCTACCGCAAGCACAACCCCGGTTAAAGTAAGCTCTATCATCATTGGCATTGAGACGAATTGCCAGATTAAAGTCGAACATAGCTGCTTGTTGGTTTTGCAACACCAAGTGCGCTAAACCTCGGTCATTGTAGATATCCGCAAGCAGTAAACTGGTTATTTGGGGAATTTGAGTTAACGCTCTATTGTAATCAACAATCGCCTCTGAGTAATTTTCCTCTCCAGCTAAAGCTACCCCTCGATTGTAGTAGGCTCGAAAATCATCAGGTTTAAGTGCGATCGCTCGATTATAATTGGCAATAGCTGCTGGATAATCCCTTTGTCTGTAGTATGCCAGTCCCCGATTTAGATAGGCTTCAAAGTTATTGGGTACAAAATTTATTGCTTGAGTACAATCTGCGATCGCCTGATGGTAATCTTGTAATTGCAGGTAAGCAAGACAGCGATCGCTGTAAGCTACAGCATAATCTTTTTGAAGTTCAATCGCCTGGTTGAAATTCTTGATTGCTTCCGGGTAATCACCGCGCCGCATCTTATCTACACCCAACTCAAATAAATCGCCTGCTGTAATTTGGGTGATGACAAGAGGTAATGAATACGCGGTTGGAGTTGAAATTAGAAACAAAGCAATAATCACACTGAAAAACAATCGCCGTAAATCAGTCATAAGCATCATATTTCAATACAATTCAGTGTAGAGACGTCGCATTGTAGAGACGTTGCACTGCAACGTCTCTACAGAGGTTATCGGCGTGCAAATTATCTTATCTGAACCGTATTGCATCATATTTGACAATTTCGGCAGCAACAAAATTAGCGGGACACAAAGCCCCGCAAATTTTTAGTTGTTGAAGTTAAACATTAGTTGGTTTACTTCCAATCCTTGTCTGCTTTTTCAAGCACGTAGGCGGCTACATCTTCAATTTGATTGGGTTTTAAGCGACCATTGAAGGCAGGCATAGCATTTTTACCTTTTGTAACTTGGGCGATAATCGCTTCAGCTGAGTACATACCATACTTTTCCAAAGCGTCCTTCTTCAGAGTTTTCTGAGCTTGAACTAGATTCTTGCCACCCGCATGACAAGAAGCACAATTAGCACTAAAAAGTTTGGCTCCATTAGCACTGTCTGCTGCCAAAGCTGGACTACTGAAGGCAAAGGTGAAGATAGTTATGCCTAACAGTATTATTGAAAGAATTTTTTTCATTCTGTGTTCTCTCTGCAATAACGGCTTATTCGGTGTAATACCCTCCATAATTCTTATTTGAGCAGTTCTCTTCGTCAAAAGACAAGCTGTCAAACTTAGTTTTAATGATTAATAAATCATCAAAAATAAAGAATAAAATTTTACTGTTTTTCATTTCAGCTTTTATCCTTTAATTGCTAACTCAGTAAGCGCCTGTTCTGTAACACGACAAATTCGCCAATCATCTAAAATAGATGCTCCCATGCTTCGATAGAATGCTTGGGCCGATTCGTTCCAATCCAACACACTCCACTCTAACCGCCCACAATCCCGCTCCACAGCTATCTGGGCTACTTTTATAAGCAGAGCTTTCCCAATACCTTGTCTTCGATATTCTGGTAATACAAATAAATCTTCCAAATAAATTCCCGGCTTTGTCAGAAATGTTGAATAATTGTGAAAAAATAAGGCAAAACCAGCAGCTTGACCTGCATATTCTGCTAGAATTGCCTCTACATACTTTGGCATACTAAAAAGATGCTCCTTGAGTGCTAGAGCATTGCCAGTAACAGCATGAGATAATTTTTCGTACTCTGCAAGCCCTTGAATTAATTCAAACAGTACATTGCAATCAGCGGGTTCAGCAAAACGCAAAATTAAATCGCTACTTGATGTCATTAATCCATAATCCATAGTCTATAGTCCATAGTTTATAGTCAACTGTGCAAAGTTTTGTGACTAATATCTAATGACTAAAAAAAGGATCAAGAAAAAGGTATAAAACACCCAGTTTTTACGGCTTGCTACAGTCAGGATGAAGAAATATACAGATATAAGCCCCTAAATTTATTTGTAGAGCTAATTAGGTCAGGCGTTAAATCTCTCTCTATCTCAAGCCAAAGGATTTAACATATAAAGTGACAATTTAAATTAACCAACCTTTTAAGCGTTTTGCTATGTGTGGACGCCGTAACTTCCGCATGGCTTTGCTTTGAATTTGTCGCACTCGCTCACGGGAAAGATTGAACATATTTCCAACTTCTTCTAGAGTACAGGGTTCGCTAGTTGTCAGGCCGTAGCGTAGAGAAATCACATCTTTCTCCCGTGGAGTTAGCACGTCACCCAATACTTCCCAAATCTCCTGACGCATCATGTTTTCATTCATTTTTGCTTCTGGAGACAGGTTGTCTTCGTCTTCTAGCAAATCCATTAATTCCGTGTCTTCTTCTTTACCGACGCGGTGGTTAAGGGAAAGCGCTTGACGCCGTAGTTGTTGTAGTTGGCGTAGTTGTTGTACACTCATTTCCAAAGCTTCGGCCATCTCAGCCTCAGAAGGATTGCGACAGAGTTTTTGCTTGAGTTCCCGTTGCGCTTTTTTGAGCTTGTTCAGCTTTTCAACAATATGGATAGGTAAACGAATAGTCCGCGCATCGTTAGCTATAGCACGTGTAATTGCCTGTCTAATCCACCAATAGGCGTATGTAGAAAACTTGTAGCCTTTATCTGGGTCAAACTTCTCTGTAGCGCGATTTAAACCCATTGCTCCTTCCTGAATTAAATCCAGAAAAGGCACTCCTCGATTGAGATATCGCTTGGCAATAGAAACTACCAATCTCAGGTTAGAGCGAATCATTTTGCGTTTCGCAACCCGACCTTGATACAAGCGGCTTTCTAGTTGTTTTTCCGTCATATCTAGCTGGGAAGCTACTTGTTCCTTGCTAGGTTGTTGTCCTAGTTCTAAATGCAACGAAGCTTGTATTTCCCTAACTTCTTCTAAAAACCTAACTCGCCGTGCTAATTCAACCTCTTCATCAGGTTTTAGAAGCGGATAACGCGCCATTTCTTTAAAAAACGCGCCTACAGCATCATCATGCTCGGTTTTGTTGTATCCCGAAGGGCGAGCCGCTGCCATCTCGTCCCCATCGCGTTCTTCTGATTCGACATTTTCTACAATTGGAGGATCTTCATCTGCCACTAGATCTAAACTATCGAGTGATTGTTCTTCATTATCAGCAGCATTCTCCAGAATTTCCATTTTTCCCAATTCAGCAATGTTCATAGTTTTCTTGAGGATTTTTGCTTTTTTTGGTGCATAATTTAGTGACAGATGCTCGCTTGAGACTTGGTAAGTTTATTAATTGACAAATGCACCCTTTCATATAGCAAAATACAAGCTTTTGCTAATTTTTCTTTAGGACTAAAAATCAGTATTGACTTACCTGTTAGAGGTTACGGATAAGGCGAACCTTTAACGAATACTGAATTTTGCATCTAACAAAACTTTTTTATCAAGCTACGAATGACATACATAAACATACATATTCCTCATTCTTTTCTTAATTACCAAATATGTCAAACTCCCTCAAACTTTCTCAACCTTAATAAATCTCAAAATTTTAGGTAATAATTCCAATATGTTAAATTTTCCTATATTTTTCTAAAATTTTTTACTATTTAGGCGATTTGAGGTCGTTTAAGAAATTAACCACTTGGTACTGGAGTTGTATATCTATAGATGAGAGTTACCCAAATGAAACAAATTACAAATGTAGCAGCTTAATTTCCGGATCATCTTGTTTGTATAAGAGCATCTCATATACAACAAGGGTTGAATATCTATCGATAGGCGTAAAAGGGCTATTCCCTATTTAGTAGATAGAGAACTGTTCTGGAAATAGCCGAGATGATTTTATTTGTTAGTAGGTACAAAATATTTATTGCACGTATAGTTGAGATGAATTTGTCTAGTAGATTACATAAGAAGAAACTTATCAAGTATCATGAGTGATAAAAGTATTGCGAAATACAGTTTATGTCTGTGAAAGCAAAAACTTAAAGTTGAGTGAGCCAGGTTAATATTGACCAGCTAGATAAGGAAAATATCTGTCTATAAAGTCAGAAACTATGTATATTAATGACCTAAATTTATCTCCTTTGGTGGTGGCTGAGCCTGGGGAATCCTATCAACTAGAGACAAATTTAAACAGATGGATTGAAGTACTAGTAGACTGTCCAGGAAGCACAGGACTATTTACTTACCGATCGCCAGCCCAGTTAGAAATAAAACCAGGTGATATATTGAGTGTGCCATTTGGGGCACAACAAGTAGGAGCGATCGCTATTCGTTTCCTAGCACAACCAAATATCGATCTACCACTAGAAAAAATCCGGGAAGTAGAAGATATAGTCAGCGTTGGGTTTTTCCCAAGTGCTTATTGGGAATTACTCAATAAAGTCGCCGCATATTACTATACACCCCTGATTCAAGTGATCCGGGTTGCTTTGCCACCAGGGTTACTAGGGCGATCGCAGCGGCGCATCCGCCTTGTTAAAGAAGAAGGAATCCAAAATACTCTTACTCACCCACAGCCCCCTAGCCCCCACTCCTCCATTCCACTCCTCTGTTCGTTTCTAACTCCAACTGCGCGACAAATTTTGGAACTTCTGCAAGCACAACCAGCAGGAGACTACAGTTTTGCTTACATACAACAGAAAATTAAATCTGCCTACCGAGGAATTCGGGAGTTGACGCGATTTGGTTTAGTACAAAGCTACTTAGAACCTCCGCGACTAACTCGACCAAAGCTGCAAAAAGCAATTATATTGATAGGCGCAACAGATAGTGACTTAACTACTCGCCAAAGAGAAATTGTAGAAGTGTTGCGGCGACGTGGTGGTGAGTTGTGGCAAAGTGAATTATTGCAAATTTGCAATGCTAGTTCCTCTATCCTCAAGACGTTGGTACAAAAGGGTTACATCGTTATTGAAGAACGGGAAGTATTGCGAACAGAACAAGGGCCAGCATTAGCAGGCGATCGCGCTAAATCCTTAACAGCTGCCCAAGCTAATGCTTTAGAGATAATACAATCAATAGATGGATTTGCTCAAGTTTTGTTGCATGGAGTAACAGGTTCAGGAAAAACAGAAGTTTATTTACAAGCGATCGCACCTTTACTTAACCAAGGCAAATCCGCCCTCGTCTTAGTCCCAGAAATTGGACTCACGCCCCAATTAACTGACCGTTTTCGCGCCCGATTTGGTACGGCAGTCGCCTCAACGGGGGGAACCCCCGCACGGCGCAGCCTCTACAAAGTTAGCGTTTATCACAGCGCCCTCTCAGACGGTGAACGTTACGACACTTGGCGACAAATGCTCACAGGAGAACCCCAAGTTGTGATTGGGACTCGCAGCGCCGTTTTTGCCCCTTTGCCCAACTTAGGTTTAATTATTTTAGATGAAGAACACGACAGCAGCTTTAAGCAAGACTCCCCCATCCCCACCTACCACGCCCACACCGTCGCCCAGTGGCGAGCCGAGTTAGAAAATTGCCCCTTGGTATTAGGTTCCGCCACCCCTTCGTTGGAAAGTTGGGTAAGTGTGAAGAGGCAGGAGGAGCAGGGGGAGCAAAATTCTACTTATACATCCTATTACCTGTCATTACCTGAGAGAATATACTCCCGTCCTCTACCGCCGGTAGAAATAGTAGATATGCGGCTAGAGTTACAGCAGGGAAATCGTTCTATATTTAGTAGAGCGTTGCAAGAAGCTTTAGAGCAGCTACAACAGAGACAGCAACAAGGAATTTTATTTATCCATCGCCGGGGACATAGTACCTTTGTATCTTGCCGCAGTTGCGGGTATGTCCTGGAATGTCCGCACTGTGATGTGTCGCTGTCGTATCACCACACTGAAGAGGGAGCGCCACAAGTATTACGTTGTCATTACTGTAACTATACGCGATCGCACCCCAAATTCTGCCCCGACTGTAGTTCTCCTTACCTGAAGTTCTTTGGTAGCGGTACTCAACGAGTAGCCCAGGAATTAGCGCGACAGTTTCCCCAGTTGCGTTTGATTCGTTTTGATAGCGATACCACCCGCAACAAAGGCGCACACCGTACCCTACTCACCCAGTTTGCCAACGGTGAAGCAGATTTATTAGTAGGTACGCAAATGCTCACCAAGGGTTTAGATCTGCCCCAGGTGACACTTGTGGGTGTTGTCGTCGCTGATGGATTGTTGCATTTATCCGACTATCGTGCTAGCGAACGAGCATTTCAAACCCTGACTCAGGTAGCTGGACGTGCTGGTAGAGGTGATGAGCCGGGGAGGGTGATTGTACAAACATACACCCCAGAGCATCAAGTAATTGAGGCGGTGCGATCGCACAATTATCAGTCTTTCTCTCAAGCTGAATTAGAACAACGCCAAGCGTTAAATTATCCCCCTTACGGAAGGTTAATTTTATTGCGCTTGAGCAGTCTCGATCCCATTCAAGTGCAGAATGTAGCCCAAATAATCGCTACAGCCTTGAGTGCAGAAGACGGATTCGAGATATTGGGCCCAGCACCAGCTAGTATTTTGCGGGTAGCAAATCGTTATCGCTGGCAGATATTGATTAAATTTGCCCCCGATGCATTGCCACAATTGCCAGATTGGGAAGAAGTGCGATCGCTTTGTCCTTCCTCTGTTAGTTTGACAATAGATGTAGACCCATTAAATATAATGTAAGAAACTTAGCAAAAAAAATACCAAGGTGCAGAGTATTTACTGACATCTTGGCATTCATTCAATGTTGATTAAAAGCCAAAGAAAAAGCCGAAGCCTTGATTGTCATCATTTATTATGGTGGCGATACCTTTGTTTTTAGCGATCGTAGCGTTTGTAGCACCAAAGAGATCAACAAAAAATTGCTCATTAGATTCAACTGTGTTATCGCCTTTAACTCCAAAGCTAATAGATTTAGTCGTTTCTCCAGGCTCAAAAACGACTATTCCTATCCCAGGAGAATAAGAATAAAAGTCATTAGAATCGGTAGTGCCATTATTCTTACTATAATTCACAGTAATCGGCTGATAACTGGCATTGGAGAGAGCCACGTCAAAAGATAAATTGGTTAGTAGACATGCATTGCCTTCAGTAAGCAAGATATCTGAAATCCTAATAGTAGGAATTTGACTGGTATCATCATTAATGATATAGGCAACTCCAAAACTATCATTAATTGCGGCATTTGTTGCACCATAAAGTTTGACAAAAAATGTTTCGTTAGGTTCAACTATGTTATCGCCTCTAACACCCAGACTAATAGTTTTGCTAGTTTCACCAGGCTCGAAAATAACTGACCCCGATCCAGAATTGTAATCAAGGTCAGAAACTTTAGCACTGTCGTCACTCGTATTGTAATTAACAATGACTTGCTGAGAACTAGGATTAGACAGAGTGACAGCAAAGTTAGCGTTAGTTGTTGTACCTGTGTTGTTTTCTATGACAGAGACATCCGAAATGCTGATGCTGGGTTGATTGTCATCATTAATGATGTCTACCGTAGCTGAACTGGTAATAATTGTGGAATTTTCCGGCGCAGCTGTGAGGTTGGGGTTACTCAAAGTGACAGTAAGATTTTCATCAAGTTCAAATGCTTTGTCACCTAAAACATCAACTGTAATTGTCTTTGTTTTTTCTCCAACTGCAAACTTTAAAGTTCCAGATGAGTTACCATCTATAAATTCACCAATTAGACTAACTTCTCCACTCTTAATTAGAATGTTGTTATAGTCACTGCCAAAAGTTGCTGTGCTGGTAAAAGCATAATCTACGGTACTTGCCACACCAGTCTTGCCACTACGGCTGACGGTAAATGTAACACTTTGACTGCCGCTATTACCTTCAGATAAAGTTGGAGTTTTAGTAGAAATTACATAATAAATCGAATTGTTTTCAAATGCCCCAATATCAATTCTGCTATCTTGAATACGACTGTAACCTGTTCTACGTTGGTCTGTAGTTAAGCCGCCATTGTAATTGGGGTCGCCAGCATTAAAGGCAGGACTGTTAAAGTTTAGGGCGTGAGTTTGGGTGGAACCACCGTAATTTCCCAGTGGTTTGAGTCCAGGGTTGAGGTTGACAATATCTGTGCCAGTGCCTAGAGTGCTAGACGATATACCATTGGTATTGCCAATCAGGTTGTAAGCATTACCAATAAAGTTATCACCAAAGACATCAGGGCCTTGAATACTACTAGTGTTGCCAGCGATGATGCTATTACTGATAGTGCCACCGTTGTTACTGTAGATGCCGCCGCCTCTACCATTAGCCGCATTATTACCATAAATGGTACTATTGCTCACTGTAACAGTACCACCGCTGTTGATGCCACCGCCTCTATTATCGTTCGCCGTGTTGCTGGAAATGCTGCTATTGATAAGGATTACACTGTTATCGCTGTAGATGCCACCGCCCCCAGAACTCGACGTATTGCCGGAAAAGGTGCTATTGCTTATGGTGACAGTAGCATCGCCGTTGATACCGCCGCCTCTACCACTGTTTGCCGTGTTGTTGGCAATAGTACTATTATTCACAGTGACACTGCTACTGCTGTCGATAGCACCGCCTCTGTTTGCATTTCCCTTAGTGATCTTCAAATCATTAATTGTTAGGGGTGCTGTGGCTCTAAAGATTCGGGAAGTATTGTTGCCACTAATGGTTAGTAGATTAGCCCCAGTTCCTTGAATAATGACTCCTTCAGTAACATTCAATTGCCCAGAAGTGAGGGTAATAATGTCAGGGATAGCATCACCGAAGACCCCAGTCGTATCAAAGAGGATTGTCTCAACCCCTGGGTCGTTATTGGCATCGATAATAGCTTCTCTTAACGAGCCAGCACCACTATCATCTGTATTAGTTACTAAGAAGATATTGTTTAATGTGACTGTAACATTATCAATTCCTAAACCATGATCGTTGCCTGTGTTATTAATGTCTTCCCAGCGTAATATAATTTCTTCACCATCATTTATCGGCGTAGCAAGATTAATTATAGATGATATTACAACTTGATTTGCAGCTTGATTTCCATTCAGGCCATCTGCGGTTGCAGTTGCAATTGGCCCGGTGAAATCTAGTGATGTAGCAGATGTCCATGCTCCTGTGGTCAAGCTTGTCAAACTTGTCCCAGTTTGATAGCTAAAGCTCAGCTTTTGCTGCGTTGCGTTACCACCATTACGCCACTGTTCACCTATGTAACTTACCCTTAATGTAGTAATAGCTGAACCTGTATTGTTTGTGAAGCGTAACCCATAATAAATAGTTCCTGTACCACCAGAAGCTACTGAACCAAGTGCTCGCTCAGTCGAAGAATTTGAACCAAAACTGTACAATGCACCTGTGTTTGAACTTCCATTACTAACGTTGTAAGTTGTTCTTGTTGCATACCAACCGGGAATAGTTGAATCATCAGCCCAAGTAGGTGTTCCTGAATTAGCTAATGAGTCAAAGTTTTGAGAGTACGTGCCAGTAAAACTAACTCCTCCTGGTGGAGGCAGAATATAGTTGTAAGCCTCTATTGCCTGAGATTTAAATGCTAGGGAAGCCTCAATTTTGCCCGTTTTTACCTCTAAATCCCAGTCGCCACCTAAAGCCGCATTTCCTGTTTTGTTAGTAGAAGCGGCAATATCAGCCCCAGTGATTTTGCTAATCTGCTGTACAAATTTCGTGCCTTCCCCACTTGCGACATCACAGCCATAAAGTAGGATGTCAGCATCATCAGTTAAAGCACCTCTCCACTTTTGTAACTGATTTGCGTAAGTATTCAGGTTGGTGAGGTTGACGTTGGTTGAGCCTAGTTGCAAACTTCCCTTACTGCCGTGGGAAATAATGTGAACTGATTGAACCGATTTCGATTTACATGCCGCTAGAAACTCGGTGATTTGTGCTAAAGCATCTTGAGTATTGTCAAGGATAACAACTTCACTGCCTAGCATGATACCAGCTACCAGGCTTTGGTAATTGCTAACTGCTGTATCTATAAAAACAATATTTGTACTTGCTTCTAGTACGTTGACGGCAGAACTATTATTGTTTTTAGGGTGATTATTTTCTGATTGTTGCGTCATAATTCTTGTCCTTTAATAAAACTATCGATTGAATAAAATACTTGTTGATTATAAGTATTAAACTTAGTAGCTTTTGTTACACAGCAATAAATAGGAAGCGAATGACTCAACATTCGCTTCCATCCTGAAATCGAATTAGTAACAAAACTCTTAGGACTAGCCCTTTCAAGGTGCAATCCTAAACAATAAGTTTTCTTCGTGTCTTGGTGTCTTTGTGGTGAAAAGATAAATTTTATTTAACCACCAAAACACCAAGTTGAATCATGAAAAACCAGGTAATGAAAGCAGATTTTTCACCCACCTTGAAAGGGTTGCTCCTAACTCCTTCCTGATTGGAGAAATCGGTAATATTTCTAATCGTTATACGACCAATTACACCTTATAAAAACTAAGCTATAGCTAGAAATAGTTTAGTTATTACAAAATTTTATACAAGTGGTCTTGCAAATATAACTGTATTTATACTGAGAAAACTAAATTTAGCGTTTCTACTAATTGATTAACAATTCTGGTGCTACTAATCCTTTTTGGATCGCTAAAACTGCGGCTTGGGTGCGATCGCGTACTTCTAACTTTTGCAAAATAGCATGGACATGAACCCGCACTGTACCAGGAGCAATGTAGAGAATCTCTGCAATTTCTTGATTGCTCTTGCCAGCGGCCACCAGTGCTAAAATTTCTTGCTCTCGCTTCGTTAAAGGATTTTCTAGGGGTTGATCAGTTTTTGTGGACAATATTACTGGGGAATTACCTTCAAAAGCTGCCCTAATTTCTGTTGTTGCCGTTTGATCCCACCAAGAAGCCCCTGCTGCAACTGATCGCACTGCCAATATCAAAGATTCCGCTGGAATGCCTTTGAGGCAGTAACCTTGTGCCCCAGCGGCAATTAACCGTGAAATTAGAGGTTTTTCAGAACGAGACGTTAAAACCAAAATCGGTAAACTTGGGTGCTGCTGTTTGATTTGACGACAAGCCTCAATCCCACCAATTCCTGGTAAACCTATATCTAGCAAGACCAAATCCAATGGATAGCAATTTGCCAATTCTACAGCTTGTTCCCCATCTTCTGCCTCGGCTACAATCTCCAAACTTGTTTCTTGTTGTAACCGCATCCGTAGACCAAGGCGAAACAATTCATCATCTTCAACGAGTAAGATTTTTGTCATTTATGATTAGTCATTAGTCATTAATTATTCTCTCCCCCTACCTCCCTTACTTTCCCTGCTCCTCAACTCCCCGGTGGTGGACAGGCGGGTAGTCGGAAACCGAACAGTGCGCCTCGTGGTGAGCGATTCTCTGCCCAAATTGTACCTCCATGAGCAGTAATAATTTGCCTAGTTAAATACAGCCCTAGTCCAGATCCAAAGACATGGCGTTGGCAAAGCCCGCCGTAAGTATCACTGTCTCCTTGATAAAATCTCTCAAATAAGTGGGGTAACTCTTCTTTGGTAAACCCAAAACCGGTATCGAGTATTTTGACGACTTGAGCGTTAGAATGACTTTCCAGTACTACTTCTACTTTACCGCCACGAGGAGTGTGTTTAATGCCATTGCTCAGAAGATTGGTGAAGACTCGTCCAAGTTGCAAAGAATCGCCACTTACCCAAAGAAAGCTGCGAAAATCTGATTCGCCATAGTGCAGAGAAATATAAATTTGACGTGTTCTTGCTAGTTCAGTCAAGGTAGCAATTACTTCCTCTGCTAGAGTCACCAAGTTAACAGATGATATCTGTAATTTCAGTCCTTCGGCATCATTGCGGTACACATCTAAAAGAGTTTGAACTAATTGCAATGTGTTGCGGTGACTACGAGCCATTGTTTGCAAGACTTTTGCTTGCATTGGGGTAACTTCACCAAATTGCTCGTTTTGAAAATATTTCAGCGTTTCAATTGCTCCCAGTAGGGGGGTTTTCAAGTCATGAGTTAGGGTGGAAACAAAATCTTCACGCATCATCGCTAATTGTTCTTGGGAGCGTAATTGTGCTTGCGTGTAAGCGATCGCTTCTTCATTGCGGCGGTTGCGCTCGCTTAACCAACCAGTTACCAACAGCGCCAGCACTGCAATTAATCTATTTGCCACTGTTGGTGGATCAATCATTTCTGCTCCAGGAACAAACAAATTCAACAATGTTAATCCCGTAGCTGCGAAAGTGACTCCCAAAACTGCTCTGCGATTCAATCGGGAATCTGCTAACAAAATTGTCCCCGTATAAAGGTAGCCGAATACATACTCAGGCGGTGTTAAGTATTCCAGCACTATCACTATAGTAAAGGCGATCGCTATCAGCCAATATATTTTTCCACGCTTATCTAGAGCCTCTTTAATAGTCAAAAATCGATTTAATCTCATTATGTTTTATAAAAAATCAAAATCAGGCAATCCACAAAACTATTTATATTTAATTTAGACATAATTTTGATTTATCTGTACACATCGTATTTATGTCTTTATGTATATTTCTTAAAACTTAAAATATCGTTATTAGAACATATCTTTTCTTCGTTAAACTAGATCTTGTAATAAATTTTTCTGATAATTTAGGACAAAAGTATTTAGATGTTTTCTAAAAAACCTCAACTCTTCAAATTCTTTTTAAACAAAATATTAAATAAATAGAATTCTTTCCCAACCGGAGTTTCGGTTATAGACAAATATAAAAAATAGTGTCACTTTATACAAAAATAATTATCAGGCGGATTAAAATTTTTTCTAATATTTCTATCTTTGAAAGTAGCAAACATTAAGAATGTATTGTATAAACAAATAATGATCACTAGGCAAATAAATGAATAAGAGTAAAATTTAAATATTCTTCACAGAAATTTTAAAAAATATCTTGATATTCTATTATTTCTAAGAATTGGCTTGCTAACACTTAAGTTTAATTGAGAACGAAATACATGGGACAAGGTTTTTTACAAATTGGCTTAACGTTGTGTATCGTTATAGCAATCACTCCAATATTGGGAAGATACATGGCGCGTGTCTTCTTGGGAGAAAGAACACTGCTTGATCTGCTAATGAACCCGATAGAGCGTAGCCTCTACGTAGTAGCGGGTGTACGCAGGAAAGATGATATGACGGGCTGGCAGTATATCCGGGCAGTATTATACACTAACCTAGTTATGGGTATATCAGTCTATTTACTGATATATTTTCAGAGAATCTTACCCTGGAATCCCAATGGTTTCGGTGCACCCACCTGGGATATTTTGTTACACACTACTATTTCATTTCTGACGAACACCGACCAGCAACATTACTCTGGGGAGACAACCCTAAGCTATTTTAGCCAAGTAGCGGCTTTAGGCTTTTTGATGTTTACTTCAGCAGCTACCGGGTTGGCGGTAGGAATTGCCTTTATTCGTGGGTTGACAGGTAGAGGGCTAGGAAACTTCTACGTAGATATCACCCGTGCAATCACGCGGATATTGCTGCCAATTTCAATTATCGGGGCGATCGCCTTGCTTGTAGTAGGTGTACCGCAAACATTAGCTGGAACTCTGGTTGTGAAAACCTTAGATGGGGGGACACAGTATCTTGCTAGAGGCCCAGTGGCATCATTTGAGATGATCAAAATGTTTGGCGAGAATGGCGGTGGTTTTTTTGGTGTTAACTCTGCACACCCCTTTGAAAATCCGAATGGCGCTTCTAACTTAATAGAAACCATCGCCATGATTTCAATTCCAGCCGCTTTGATTTACACCTACGGTTTGTTTGCCAACAACATCAAACAAGCTTGGTTGCTTTTCTGGATGGTATTTGTGATTTTTGTAATTTTGATTGGAGTGACAGCCGTCGGAGAACTACAAGGAAATCCTCTCGTTAATGCCACCTTCGGATCAGATTTGCCTAATTTAGAAGGCAAAGAAGTCCGATTTGGCTGGGCACAAACAGCATTGTGGGCGGTTATGACAACCGCCACCATGTGTGGTGCTGTCAATGGAATGCATGATTCCTTGATGCCACAAGGACTATTTTCAACTTTATTCAACCTGTTTATCCAGGTTATTTGGGGTGGTCAGGGAACTGGGACAGCTTACCTATTTATTTATCTAATTCTTACCGTGTTTCTAACTGGGCTAATGGTGGGACGTACCCCAGAGTTTTTAGGGCGGAAAATAGAAAAACGGGAAATTGTTCTTGCTAGTTTAGTATTGCTGATTCACCCAATTGTAGTTTTAATTCCCAGTGCGATCGCCTTAGCTTATCCGATTTCTCTATCTGGAATTAGCAACGCTGGTTATCATGGTATTTCCCAAGTAGTTTATGAGTATGCCTCAGCGGCAGCAAATAATGGCTCTGGCTTAGAAGGCTTGAATGATAACACTTTATGGTGGAACTTGAGTACTCTAGTTGGCTTGTTAGGAGGGCGCTATATTCCGATTATTGCCATCCTGCTGTTAGCTGACAGTATGTCTCGTAAACAAGCAGTACCCGAAACCCCAGGTACTCTGAAAACCGATTCTCTGGTATTTACTGGTGTCACAGCTGGAGTAACTCTGATTTTGGGAGTGCTGACTTTCTTTCCAGTTCTGGCTTTAGGCCCCATAGCCGAGGGTTTTAAATTAGCATCCGGCAATTAGAAGCGGAGGCGATGAAACAAACAAGGGGGACAAGGTACACAAACACAGAAGTCTGATTGCCGGCTTCCTGCACTCAAAACCTTGGAAAGACAAAGTATAATTTCCCCCCTGCCCCCTGCCCCCTGCCCCCTCACCCCCTCTTCACTCACTATATAAATACGGTGGCAACTACCTCCTCCAAAGCTAGACGCCCAAGTTCCCGGCCTGGCGATCGCCGCCAAGCACGCAAAAAGGCGAAGATAAATACTAAAGGACTTTATCTCAGAGCAATTAGGGATGCTTTTATCAAGCTTAATCCCAAGTATGCAATCAAAAATCCAGTGATGTTTTTGGTTTGGGTTGGGACAATCATCACCCTAGCAGTAACCATTGACCCCAACCTCTTTGGCCCAGATTCGCAGAATAACCCGCAACTTTTCAACGGCTTGTTAACGGGGATTTTATTCTTCACCGTTTGGTTTGCCAATTTTGCAGAAGCCGTGGCTGAAGGGCGAGGTAAAGCCCAAGCCGATACTTTGCGCTCAACTCAGTTAGAAACCATCGCCAAAAAACTCGCCCCCGATGGCTTAATTAGTGAAGTCGCATCTACTAGCCTCAAACAAGGCGATACCATTTACATCGTTGCTGGTGATATCATTCCCGCCGATGGAGAGGTAATTATGGGCGTCGCTTCAGTGGATGAATCGGCAGTTACCGGGGAATCTGCACCAGTTCTCAAGGAATCAGGCTCAGATGTGGCAAGTTCCGTGACTGGTGGTACGCGGATTATTTCTGATGAATTGATTATCCGTATTACAGCTGACCCAGGTAAAGGATTTATCGACCGGATGATTGCCTTGGTGGAGGGAGCAGAACGCAGCAAAACACCTAATGAAATCGCTCTAACGGTGTTATTGGCAGTTCTCAGTTTAGTGTTTCTGTTTGTTATAGTAACCTTGCCCGCACTTGCCTATTACGTCAACAGTCCAGTTAGCGTACCAATTTTAATTGCTTTGTTGGTGGCGCTGATTCCGACAACTATTGGCGGATTACTAAGTTCTATTGGGATTGCTGGTATGGATAGGGTTGCCCAATTTAACGTCATTGCCACTTCTGGACGAGCAGTTGAAGCCTGTGGCGATGTCAACACTCTAGTTCTCGATAAAACAGGTACGATTACTCTTGGCAACCGTTTGGCTGAGGAATTTATCCCAATCAACGGTCACTCAATGGAAGAAATTGCTAACGTAGCTTGGGCAGCTAGTGTGTTTGACGATACACCAGAAGGAAAATCTATTGTTCGATTGGCAGAAAAGTTAGGTGCTAAGTTTGATTTCGACCCCAATCAAGCAGAAGGAGTTAATTTTTCTGCCAAAACCCGCATGAGTGGCACTAACTTACCAGGTGGACATGAGGCACGCAAAGGAGCAGTCGGAGCTATTAAAGGATTTGTACGTTCCCACAATGGACGCGATACCCCAGAACTTGATGTTACTTATGAACGAGTTTCACAACTGGGAGGTACACCTCTAGCAGTGTGTTTAGATAACGAAATTTATGGGGTAATTTATCTTAAAGATATTGTTAAACCTGGTATCCGCGATCGCTTCGAGCAACTCCGACGGATGGGAGTGCGTACCATCATGCTGACTGGGGACAACCGGATTACTGCTTCAGTCATTGCCAAAGAAGCTGGGGTAGATGACTTCATTGCCGAAGCGACACCAGAAGACAAAATCAGCGTCATTCAAAGAGAACAAACAGCAGGTAAACTAGTCGCCATGACAGGCGACGGGACTAACGATGCTCCAGCGTTAGCCCAAGCTAATGTCGGCGTAGCTATGAATACGGGGACTCAAGCAGCAAAAGAAGCCGCCAACATGGTGGATTTGGACTCTGACCCCACAAAACTGATCGATATTGTTAGCATTGGCAAACAATTGCTGATTACTCGCGGAGCATTGACTACATTTTCCATCGCCAATGATATTGCTAAGTACTTTGCAATTATTCCAGTGGTTTTTGCTGCCGCTAACCTGCAAAGCCTAAATATTATGAATTTGACCAGTGTTAAGTCTGCCGTATTATCGGCACTGATTTATAATGCTTTGATTATTCCAGCTTTGATTCCCTTGGCTTTGAAAGGTGTGCAGTTTAGACCCCTGACGGCTAATCAACTCTTACAACGCAATATCTTGATTTATGGCTTAGGTGGAGTTATTGCACCGTTTGTTGCCATAAAGTTAATAGATATGTTAATCACAGTTGTGGGATTGGCTTAAGCAATTCAAAATTATCCAAACTTCTGAGTGGTGGGTTCCGCTGCTCAGATTTTTCTCATAAATTAACTGCCAAGATAACAAAAATGCAAAGAACAAAGAAAATTATCAGACAAGTTGATTTATCAAGCAAGTTTTTACCAACAAATGTCATGCAGACGATTTCCTTGGTTGGGTCGCAAAGACGTAAACGACACTTACCACTCGCTGTTTTTATCTTGCTGTGTTTGAATGTGGTAGTTGCCCCAGTTGTTTATGCTGCTAATAACACCCTAGAACGGCGTTCTGCCTGGGCAATTGGCATCTTGGGGTTTGTGGCGCTGGCACTTATAATTTACTTGTTTGTCGTCGTTTTTCAACCAGAACGCTTCTAAAATAATTAAAAATTAAATATAAAATTCTAAGAACAAGTGGAAACTTTTTTATGCCTATTATTAGAGAAACTATTAGAGCAATTTGCATAACTCTGGTGCTTTGGTTGCTGACTGCAATCATCTATCCTCTTGCAATTCTTGTAGTGGGTCAAGTTTTCTTTCCATTTCAAGCTAACGGCAGTATCATGTCCAATTTAAACAATGAACCAATTGGTTCCGTTTTGATTGGTCAGGTGTTCACATCCGAAAGATATTTCCGTCCTCGTCCCAGTACTGTTAGATATAGCCAAGGGAAAAGAGCTAAACCAACTGGCATCTCTGGCGCTAGTAACCTCGCTGCTAGTAATCCAGAGCTACTGGATCGAGTTGTAGAGCAGGCTAATCAATTACGAGAAGAAAATATTCGACCGATCGCTGATTTAATTTATACTTCTGGATCTGGCTTAGATCCTCATATTTCATTAAGAGCAGCACAGGAGCAATTACCGCAGGTAGCTCGTGCGCGGGGAGTAGAAGAAAATGAAATCTTACGTTTAATTAATAAGTATACTGATGGGAGATTTTTATGGATTTTTGGCGAGCCAGGAGTCAATGTTCTTCGCTTGAATTATGCGCTTGATCTACAAGAAATTAATAGTAAACAGAATCAATAAAATGTGAATAGAAATAAATTGTAGAGACGTTGCAATGCAACGTCTCTACAGGAATGCAACGTTTCTACAGCCCTGCAAACCATTCATACCCCTGATCCTCCCAGTAGCCTTTAGTAGGCAATAAAATGCTAGTGAATGTAATCTGAGTTACCCACTTACTTAGCTTGTAGCCCAATTTGATTGGCGATGCTAAGCGTATAGGCGCACCATTATCAGCTGATAACGGCTGCCCATTTTTTTGATAAGCCATGAGAGTTTGAGGATGTACAGCAGAGGCAATATCCCAGCTTTCATAGTAGCCATCGGCAGATTTGAAGTATACATAGCGGACACTTGACTTAGGCTGTACTAGTGCCACTAAGTCTCGTAATCGCACACCTCCCCATTGAACGATCGCAGCCCAGCCTTCAACACAGACATGACGAATTACCATTGAAGTCAAGGGAAGTTTTTGAATGTCTGCCATACTCAATTGCATTGAATTATTTACCTCACCATCAATTGTCAGGTAAAACTGCGCTGGGTCAATTTGCGGAGTGAAGTCAAACGTATTAACCAGTAATTTATCTGGCTCAATGGCATCTAGAGAAAATTCAGGTATGGGCTTTTGAGTTTGTAGGAGCGCTTCCAGACTTTGGTTTAGTGGCTCAGATATTTGCCTGACATTATCTGAAAACAAATTTGTCCCACATCCACCTAGAAACAAGCCTAACCCCGAAATTCCAGATATTTGCAGTAAATGACGACGGGATAGGGTGCGTTTGGGAAGAATCAAACTCATAAAACCTCTACAAAAACATAGACTTAATTAAAAAAATTTAGCTTATTCTCAGCATGATTACAGGAAATTGTGGTATTCAAAATTATAGCCAATTTATAACCTTATTCAGGACAATTTAATATAGTTAGCAATGCTTTCATTGCATATACTGAGCAAAAGTAAGATGTTAAATCATACTAATACTGGTTCGGCTAGCACTGCATCTTCAACATCTGCAAGTTATTCTCTTTATCCGGCGCGATCGCGACGAGGCAAACACAAAATATTTATCGGTATGGCTCCTGGGGTAGGCAAAACCTACCGGATGCTAGAAGAAGGACACGCACTCAAACAGGAAGGAATTGATGTCGTGATTGGGCTTTTGGAAACCCACGGACGCAAAGAGACAGCACAAAAGGCAGAAGGATTAGAGATTGTACCCCGCAAGCAATTTCCTCGCGGTGAGTTGATGCTGACGGATATGGATACAGATGCAATTATAGAGCGATCGCCCCAATTAGTCTTAATTGATGAACTCGCTCATACCAATGTCCCTGGTTCCCAGCGAGAAAAACGCTACCAAGATGTAGAAGTAGTTTTGGCAGCAGGCATTGATGTCTACTCCACAATGAATATTCAGCATCTAGAAAGTCTCAATGATTTAGTAGCAAGAATTACTAGCGTAGTAGTACGTGAGCGAGTTCCAGACCGCATCCTGGATGAAGCAGATGAAGTGGTGGTAGTTGATGTGACACCCGAAACACTGCAAGAACGATTACTAGAAGGCAAAATTTACGCACCGCAAAAAATTCAACAATCCCTCGATAACTTTTTCCAACGCCGTAACCTGATTGCTTTGCGGGAGTTGGCTTTGCGGGAAGTTGCAGACAATGTAGAAGAAAACGCGATCGCCACTACCCCCAACGGACAATTCTGTAATATTCACGAGCGGGTTTTGGTGTGCGTATCTACCTATCCCAACTCAGTGCAACTATTACGCCGGGGTGCAAGGCTGGCTAACTATATGAATGCCCCACTTTATACTTTGTTTGTCGCCGATCCAGAGCGCTTCCTCACTAAGGAGGAAAGCCTACACATCCACACTTGTGAGAAGCTATGTCAAGAATTTGAAGGTACTTTTATTCGTGTTACCAGCAATAATATAGCCAACGCGATCGCCAAAGTCGCCGAGAAATATCGGATCACCCAGATTGTGATTGGAGAAAGTCAGCGATCTCACTGGCAAATGTTCCTCAAAGGGTCTTTAACTCAAAAATTGGTGCGCTTACTCAAAAACATCGATTTGCATATCATCGCCACCGAAAAAATATCCTCATCAAAGTAATGAACGCTCACCATTGCAAGACTAACCTGACGCTTGACAGTTAACTGTTTACTGTTTACTGTTTACTGTTAAACTATCCCTGACAATCAACACCAGAATGTATATCTATGCAACCGACTCTACAAGCTGCTGTTCCAACTCGCGTTATCGGTTTAATTAGTGGCACATCTGTAGATGGTATAGACGCTGCTTTAGTAGATATTTCCGGTACGGATTTTGATTTAAAAATTGAGTTGGTAGCTGGGGCTACATATCCTTATCCCGCCGAACTGAGAACCAAAATCTTAGCAGTTTGTGCTGGGGAAGCCATTTCAATGGCAGAATTGGCTCAAATAGATGATGCGATCGCTTTTACCTTTGCTCAAGCTGCCCAAAATATCCAAATTGATCACCAGCCAGCTACTCTAATTGGCTCTCATGGTCAAACTGTTTATCATCGCCCACCTGGAGACTGGGGACTGGGCAAGGTTTTTCCTAGTTCTAAATCCTTGGGTTACAGCTTGCAATTAGGGCGTGGTGAATTGATTGCTAATTTGACGGGTGTTACTACTGTCAGTAATTTTCGTGCTGCTGATATCGCCATTGGTGGTCACGGTGCGCCTCTTGTACCAAGAGTAGATGCTTTTTTACTCAGCCATTTTGAGGAGGGGCGTTGTATTCAAAATATTGGTGGTATTGGTAATGTTGCGTATATTCCCCCTCGACAACAGGGTGACTGGCTGGAAAAAATTCGCGCCTGGGATACTGGCCCAGGAAATAGCCTTTTAGATTTGGCTGTAGAGCATTTAAGCGCTGGTGCTAAAACCTACGATGAAAACGGTGATTGGGCGGCTAGTGGCACTCCCTGCTATCAATTGGTAGAACAATGGCTCAGCCAAGATTACTTTCATCTCCCGCCGCCCAAATCTACTGGTCGTGAGTTATTTGGCGTGGCATACCTGCATCAATGTTTACAAGAAGCCGAAGCATATCAACTTAGTTCCGCCGACATGCTGGCAACTCTTACGGAACTCACAGCTGCTTCAATTGCTCACAGTTACCAAAGTTTTTTACTACAGATGCCACAGCGAGTACTATTATGTGGTGGTGGTAGTCGCAATCTTTATTTAAAACAAAGATTACAGTTATTGTTGCCATCAGTACCAGTTTTGACTACAGATGAAGTCGGTTTGAATGCAGATTTTAAAGAAGCGATCGCTTTCGCTGTTTTAGCCTACTGGCGAAGTTTAGGCATTCCTGGTAACTTACCTACTGCCACTGGTGCATCTCAAGAAGTACTACTAGGAGAAATTCACCAAGCTTAATATTGAATATTGAACTGGTTTTAACTCATATTTGCATAAAGGTCACGGTAAAGCTTAAGTTTTTTAACCTTCATAATTATCAAAAATCGCCAATAATTCAATATTAGATAGTTTTGACGTAATTTACTAATTACTCGACGGTTAAACTCGTTAAAACTTTTAGTACCTCCAGATAACCGATAATTAGCATAATCGGTATATATTGCGTTTTCTTTAAAGTACTGAAAATTCTGAATAAAGTTTGATTGTCTGTAAAAAACTAGCACCTCTGGTAAATTTGTCAGACCAATACCTTTTTGAGTTATTCTGCTGAAAAACTCATAGTCTTGCGCTCGATGTAATTCTTCACAGTAACCACCGTATTCTTTAAATAGAGACCTCCTGATCATAGCAGCACAATTTGCTATTTTCATTTTGCCTTGTTTAAAGCCTTGATACACTTTATTTGGATTGGTAGGCCAATGGATAATTTTAGCTGGATCAAAAATGGCTTCTTCACAAAAAGAGCATGATTGAGAGCCGACAGCGCCAATATCCAAATTGTTATCTAAAAAATTAACTTGCCTCTCAAAACGTTCAGGATAAGAAATATCATCACTGTCACATACAGCAATATATTTACCGCGTGAATATTCTAAGCACTTATTACGTGCTTTACCCCGACCACCATGTTCTTGATAATAGACTCTAATTCGTGAATCTTTTGCCGCATATTTAGCGATTAATTCGGTAGTTCCATCAGTACTACCATCATCTATAATGATGAGTTCCCAATCCGAAAAAGTCTGATTGAGTACGCTATCAATGGCATCATTAATATATTTCTTGACATTATAAGCAAGCATCATTACTGATACAGTAGGCGTAGAATGTATTATTGGTTCATTCATTTTGCATTCTCATCCTAGTACATTGCACAACTTGAAAAAGATAGCCCTCTACAGTCCCTTATGGATTGCAAGCATACCTGTATTAGCTATTTTTTGATTATTCACATTTTGAAATATCATCTACTGCTGGGATTGTAGAATCAAGACAAACTGTCGATCAAACTCTAATTTTTTTTATGTTATGGTTTCAATTTCAGCTTTTTTTGCATCGTTATAATCATCAGAATCAGCTAACTTAAATCCATATTTTTTAAAGTAATCTAAGAAAAATTTAGATTCTTTAGGATAAACTTTTTTAACCATAGCTGGATTTCCTGCTAATAAAATATAATTCTTATCAATAAAATTCTTTGTAACAACAGAACCAGCACCTACAAATGTAAATGAGCCTATGGCTGTACCTGGTAAGAACATACAATGACTGCCAATATAACACCTATCACCAATAATAATTGGCTTATTAATGTTAGTAACATCAATATCTGCGGTGATGGTATGTGTATAAAAAGTTGAATTATAACCACCTATTAAAGTAGCTTTACCTATAATTATTTGTCCTGGAACATCAAAATAGTGTCTACCTGTTATGCTACTACTCTCACCGATTTTCAGACATCCAAAGCCTTCGTTATCTTGATAGTTTAGTTTGGATGCAGTAAACCAATTGCCCCATCCAGAAATAGCAGATTTTTCCATCATAGTTAGATGGGAGAGGTTTTTAAAATAGTTAAAGCTTTGGATTTTTACATTATCTTTTAGAGTAATTTTTTTAATGTTTAAGATTGATAGACCAATATAAACGTTTTTACCAATTTCATGACCCATTATTTTTAAAACTAATATTTTTAGTTTAGATGGGAGTAAAGCTACTAAAAGGGCAATTAAAAAGTTGTTCATTAGGTGACTTTTATTATTTTTAACTCAAACAAATTTAAATTCTATTTAATAAGCGTTTTATAATCTTCTAAAGCATTACCTGCTATTTGATTCCATTGCAGATGTTCAAGTGCATAACGCCGTCCACGCAATCCCATCTCTTGCCAATTTGGACGAGACTTCAATAATTTTACTAATCCTTCTTTGATTGATAATACATCTGGCTTGACCACAACCCCACAACCACTTGCCTGAACATAATTTGCAATGCCAGCAACTTCTGAAACTAACAATACTCGACCTGCTAGCATTGCTTCTAGAGCGGCTAAGCTAAATCCTTCAAAACGGGAGGCTAGACAGAAAATGTCGTATTCAGCGATTATTGATGAAGAAGATTGATTATAGTTTGGCTCAACAAAAGAAACTTTTTCTAATATAGAAAGCTGAGTAGCTCTCTTTTGTAATTTATTTTTATCTCCCCAATCAGGCCCTTGAATAAAAAGTTTAGCATCTATCGTTTCTAGTACTTCCTTAAATGCATCAATTAAAATATCCAAACCTTTATTATGGGCATCGATACGCCCTAAAAATAAAAGTTTAGGAATTCCTACCTCTGTCCAACTAAGTGAAGATTCAGAATGTACATCATCAGGTGAGAAGCCATTAGGCGTTTCTATAGCTAGGGTATGAACATTTAAACGTTCCAACCATTTAGCATGGCGAATATCTAAAACTTGAATAGCATTTGCTTGCTGCAATAGACGTTTTTCTATGAGATACCAATAAGACCATTTAAGATGGGCATTTTTATTAAAAATAGATGGATGATAAGGATCATGAGGTGCAATTATGTATGGAATAGCATTTTTTTTACATAAACGTGATAAAAGATAACTTTTTAAATAAAATATTCCATTAATAATTATAATAGAGTTCTTTATTTCCTGAGCAATATACTGCTTTAAACCAGATGGAATTTCAAATTTGTGTGATTTATTTTTGTGGGCAAAACACTTAATTGCATAACCAGTATTTGATTGAAAAAAACTGTCTTCTTTACCTTCGCACAATATTGTAACTTGAACTCCATGAGATGCAAGCCCTGAAGACAAGCCATGTATAGACTTTGTCATTCCATCGGTAATTTTGTCTCCAAATGCTGGAAATTGGGGTAAGTAAATATGAATGTTCATCACCTTCCTCACTTAAATAAATATGTAATATTTTAGTACGTAAAATGGTAATTTAAGCTACCTACCTTACATATGAAAACTTTGATTACTAACAGTAAATTCATTTTAAATTTTCAGCAAGAAATCGTCTTGCTGTCTCAAGACTATATTAGGTAATCATTGACTATAGATAAAATTTTATTGGGGTTATTGATAAACTAAAAGTATAAGCTTAACCAATACTTTTGGTTTATTTGAACTAAAAAAATAAGCATTAACCCCACTTGATTATTGTTTGGATTATTCTCAGTTCAGCATTCTTAGCAACATAATAAGGTGCGAAGTTAAACCAGAAAATTTTGTTTGGTTCGCGCTTTTGAGAAAACCACCTTTAACAATACAATTATTTGTCACATAGGGCAAGACTTTTTCTGAGAATTAGCGGTGGATCTATTTGTAGAAATTGTTGATGAATTCAAATTAAAAATCTCAAAATGGCGTAGTAGCAACACTAAATCATGTTTGAGGGCTATGAATCATTATGTCGATACATCTCTAAAATATTCCTGAATATATATAAATTTGAATTGTATAGATAGTTCACTGTGCTTTTTGAAATACTAATATCTATCTACAGATAGACGATATATTTGCAAGTATTTGTGTCATGTCAATAGTTATAAGCGATACAGCGATCGCCATATAAAATCCCCTCATACCTAATTGGGCAGAGGGGAAAGTAATCAATGATATTATTAAGGCTTACTGTATCATAAACAACATTATTAAAGCAGTGGAATATTGAAAAGATAGTTGTAGACTCGTATGAGTCCGTCAACAAGCTAGATAAAGTTTTACAGAGATTGCTCCTGATCAGGAACTCTGGATACTTCACAGATTTTCTTGCTGTCGTCTAAATTGTTGCTGTAGTCTAAATTGTTGCTGTCGGCTAAATTCTTGTTGTCGTCTAAATTCTTGTTGCCGTCTCACTTCTTGCTGTTGTAATCTCAATTGTTGCTGTCGGCTAAATTCTTGCTGCTGTTGTCTCATTTGTTGCTGTTGCTGTCTAAATTGTTGCTGTTGTCTCATTTGTTGGCGTTGTTGGCTAAACTCTCGTTGCTGTAATCTTAGTTGCTGTTGCTGTTGTTGTGGTTCTTGAATATATAACTGTAGCCATGTTTTCTTGACTTGCTCTTGTATTTGCTGATCTCGTTCTTCTTGTTGTTGTCTGATTCTTTCTGAAAATGAGTTTTGCCTTTGAGGATTCGTCTCAATTATTTGTCCATGAGCAGGATAATTAATTGGCAAAACTGTTGTAAGAATGATCAATAGTAGCCCTGACTTAGAGATAAATGAGCCATTCACAATGCAATTTTCTCCTTAATTGTTATAGATTAGTTTGAGCGATCGCTCAAATCTTAGTCATTACACAGTTAATTTTTACTAGCTCTTAGTTGTCCACAAGCAGCATCGGCTTCTAACCCACGGGAATAGCGGACGCTAACAGCAATTTGTTGTTGCTTAAGGATGTTGACAAAAGCTTGAATGCGATCGCGGTTAGGACGTTTGTAGTCTACTTCTTCGATAGGATTGTAGGGAATCAAATTCACATGACTTTGGAACCCTCTCAAACATTTCGCCAGTTGTAATGCATGTTCTGGCAAATCGTTGACACCAGCGAGAAGAATATATTCAAAAGTAACCCGGCGTCCAGTAACTTCCACATATTCCCGACACTCAGCCAGTAAATCTTCCAAAGGATAGGCGCGGGCGCTGGGGATAAGTTTTTCTCGCAGTGCTTGGTTAGGTGCGTGGAGACTAACAGCAAGAGTGACTTGCAAATGGTGTTGAGCGAATTGACGAATGCGATCGCAAATACCAACTGTTGAAATAGTAAGCGATCGCGCTCCTATACCAACATCTTGATTCAGAGATTTCAAGGCTGCTAGGACATTCTCAGTATTCAACAATGGTTCACCCAGTCCCATGAATACCACATTGCTAACCCGTTGCTGAAAATCTTCTTGTACAGTCAACACCTGATCCACAATTTCATGTACTGCTAGGTTACGCTTGTAGCCTCCTTTACCAGTAGCGCAGAAATCACACGCCATCGGACAACCTACCTGCGTAGAGACGCAAACTGTCAGCCGGGATTTTGGGCCTTTTCCCCCTTCGCCAAAAGTGGGAATGCCAACAGTTTCAATAATTTGACCATCTGCGAGTTGCAGTAGATATTTTATTGTGCCATCAGGTGCGACAGCACGGTGGTGTATCGTTGAGCGCCCAATCGGGATTTCTGCAACTTCTGCACGCCATTGTTTAGGGAAAACAGAAATATCAGATAGCGATCGCGCCCCCTTCTGATATATCCATTCATGCAGTTGCTTTCCTCTATAAGCAGGTTGTCCATGCTGTTGCACCCAAGCGGTTAACTCTACAACCGAAGCACCTAGTAGAGGAATTAGTTCTGATTTTTCTGGGTTGTGTGAGTCAACCGGAGATACAAGAGGCGTAGCAGACATAAGAAATTCAGAATTGATACTGGATCTCTATCCTATAACTTCTTGTTCAAAGCTGGAGTTGACTGGACAGGTTTTTGCTTAACTGGAATTTCAATCCAGAATTCTGTTCCTTCTCCAAGTTCCGAAATACACTTTATTTTCCCGTGATGCTTATCTACAACGATTTGATAACTGATTGATAATCCTAAACCAGTGCCTTGTCCCACAGGTTTAGTTGTGAAAAAAGGGTCAAATATTCTTTGCCTAACGTTTTCTGTCATCCCTGAGCCATTATCTTTAATAATGATAATTATATGCTGTTGATTTTCTACGTGAGTTTGGATGGTAATGCGACTGGATTGCTTGGCAATTCCTTGTTTTGAACACACTTCTTCTTGGTAACGCATAGCATCAATTGCATTACTTAAGATATTCATAAACACCTGATTTATTTGTCCTGCATAGCATTCTACAAAAGGTAAATCGCCATATTTTTTGATAATTTCAATGGGTTGAAAACCAGATTTATCCTCTAGACGATGTTGCAAAATCAACAGTGTATTATTGATACCCTCATGAATATCAATAGATTTCATCTCAGCTTGATCAAGTCGCGAGAAATTCCGTAAATTTAGGACAATATCACGAATTCGTTTAGCTCCCACTTCTAAAGAAGATAAAATTTTTGGTAGATCTTCAATGATAAAATCTAGGTCATTTTTTTTAAGTAATGCTTCAATTTCCGGGTGAGGTTGAGGATAAAATTGCTGGTATATCTGGATTAAACTTAGTAAATACTGAGTGTATTCATTAATATATTTGAGGTTGCCATAAATAAAGTTTACTGGGTTATTAATTTCGTGAGCAACACCAGCAACTAATTGACCCAGACTAGACATTTTTTCAGTTTGAATTAGTTGTGATTGTGTCTGTTGTAACTCCTTGAGAGTATTTTCTAACTTTTGTGCTTGTGTTTCGGCAGTTTTAGCCAGATATTCCTGAATTTGTAGCGTATTTTCTAGCTGTGCTTGTCGCTGCGTCAGTTCATCTGTTAATTTCTGAATATCCTCCAAAGCTGTATTTTTAGCTTGTAGCAAAAAAAATAAGTCAACAGTCTGGTCATGAATTGCAAAGTCTTTCAGCTTCAAATTATAGTTAGTTAGAGTATCTGTATTACTTCCCCAAACAGAGCAGAGAAAAACCATAATGTCTTGCTCAGGAACATACATCATTTGCCCTTTAAGAATCATGTTATTATGCAAAGATTCAAACAGAAATAAAGAGCTAAGCCGTTTGGCGATCGCTATAAAATTAAGCTGAATCTTTGGACGTATAATCTGAAATTTTTGCTCAATTAAACTGCCTACTAAAGGGTCTGGATGAATCCGTTGCAAAACCTCTCCTACTTGGACAACCTTCCTTTCACGATTGAACACAATATGAAATGGAAAGGCTTTTGCGAACAACTGTGGTGGAAGACTGAACTGAGGAGAAATCATAGTCAGTTAGGTTTATACTCAATCAAGAAAGCATCATGCTCGGCTCCCTCTTCCCGATTTTGAGTTTGGACAATATTAACTTCTGTGTTGAACCTTGTCCCCAAACCTTTGAGCAAACCGACAACCATTGCAGTTAGTCCGTGACGACTAGAACGGTAGTGTAATTCTAAAGAATTTTCTTCTATTTCAGTACACTCAAACGAAGGCGGATCATATTTTGGAAAATTGATACTAAGACGAGTATGAAGTTCATCCAAATTTTCCAAGAATTCAGGTAATGTATCACCACCCATGTCCATCATTGCACCGTAGCCTGCCTTGCCAGTATACTGTATCCAATATTCTCCAAAGGCTTGCATAATTTCTGCACCAGATAAGCCGACAACCTCACTTGTCGCCTTCACTAGTTTGTGAGTTAGGTCATCAGGATAGGGTTCCATCCTTAAGAAAGTATCTATTTTGACTTCAGCTTTTTGTTTAATTGTCTGCCAAATTTCTTCACCAAAGCGATCGCACACCATATCACGAATCGCTTTGTTTATTAAGCCGTACATTCCAATATCCTATGATTGATATATCTTTTATTTCATAGTACACAGTCAAGCTGTCAAATTAATTTTTATCTTCTAAAAAGATGACAAATCAATTAAAAAAGCTGCTGTGTCAACTCCTAACTCGCTTCACGAACAAGAAGTCAATTGATATAATTGATTCCGACGGAAAATTTATTTCTTTACAAGAATAGTCTTCTTAAATAGGTAGGTATAATTAAACATAAAATACGATTTTAGTTCGTAAGTGAGATTCATCGCCCAAAACAAGGATTATTAGGACTTTAGTCCTGACTACAAACTTTAATTTATTTATGCCTAGTTAATTACCTACTGCTTTCTATTTTCTTTTTCTTGATATATCAAGTGATTTCCTCAATCAACCAAAAGTTGAACCGTTCCATCCCCACATTGCACCTTTGGCATCTGCAAACTCTATGTAAATCCGATTTTTAGGTACACCTAGCGTTTGATTAATCTGCTGGCAAAAATCCTGACTCATCGCCTCAGTTTGGTCTGGCTTCATTGTGCCAACGCTCTTAATTTCGATGTAGCAAACAGGTTCAGTATTCCCTGCAAATGTCATGGGGATTCCTGGCTCAAACGCAGTCATTACATAGGATTCAGGTTTTCCCAAATATTTAGCTAACTTGGCAGATAGACTCAAAAGCATTGACTCAACTTCAGCTTTTTGAGGAGCAGATACAGAAGTTTGTACTTTAATTAATGGCATATAAATAATTCGTAATTCGTAATTGTCAAACTTAACAGTGGCGATCGCTGTGTTAATTTGATTTCACCGTACAGAGAAGTTCGATTACAGCTCATTATGAGATGAACGAAATAAATGACTATGTTCGGGATGATATAAACGCGATCGCCCTGTTGCTGGTAGGAGCGCTGGACTGATCAAATAAAGTGTAGTACGAATTAGCTGTTCTTGATGAGTGCAATCTGCCATTTGGTCAAGAGGAACAACTCTGATTTTTTCATCTGGCCACCCTATACGAAAGCAAATTGCTACCGGGGTTTCGGCTGGATAATGTTCCAGTAGTTTAGCTTGGGCATTTTCGACATGACGCGCACTTAGATATAGGCAAAGGCTAGCTTGATGTGCTGCAAGAGTAGCTAATTCTTCGGTAGCGGGGACTTGTGTTCGTCCGCTGATGCGCGTTAGGATGATGGTTTGAACTAAACCGGGAACAGTTAGTTCGACTTTGAGTTTAGCAGCTGCGGCTTGAAAAGCACTGATACCGGGTATGACTTCAAAAGGAATTTTTGCCTGTGCTAGCAGGTGCATTTGCTCATGGATGGCGCTGTAGAGACTAGGGTCGCCGGAATGGAGGCGGATAACTGATTGGTGCGATCGTACTCTTGCGATCATGATTGGCAAAATCTCTTCTAAAGTCTGATTCGCAGTCCTAATTATCTCCGCGTCTTTTCGGCAAACATCCAAAATCTGTTCAGGTACTAAAGAATCAGCGAATAAAATCACATCGGCAGCAGCCAATAATTTTTGCGCCTTGACCGTCAATAAATCTGGATCTCCGGGGCCTGCTCCCACAATATACACAGACGGTTCTACAGTATATCGTGTTTTTTCATAGATAACACTTTCAGTATATTCACGCTGATCAGAACACACAACAGTCCCTCAAAAAGTTTGTTTGACATTTTCTTCAGTATCTTTCCGGATTTACCCTCTTTTCCTAGTAGAGAGTAATGGTAGATGCACCCTGGTTAAGCCCTAGAGAAAACTCTGGGGCATTTTTTATTTCTTGGTCAAGGGTCAAGAGACGCGATTAATCGCGTCTGTACGAGGGTCAAGAGTAGAGACGCGATTAATCGCGTCTGTACAAGGGTCAAGAGTTAATAATTTTCTCATTGTCCCCTCTGCCCCCACTCCCCATGCCCCGGTTGTTGAGTTTCGACTACGCTCAACTGCCGCGAAGTCGAAACACTACTCCCCCTGCTCCCTCATCTCCCACTCTCCCCATCTGCCTTAGAGGGAGGAACTACATCGGGTAAAGGGCGTTTGATTAAGTAAAGCCAAGCTAACCCAACTAATCCTAAAACAATTCCTAGACCGCTCACTACTTGTGCCATCCGCAAGGGCCCTAGCATTAAGCTATCAGTGCGAAAACCTTCAATCCACAAACGTCCTAAGCTATAGGCTGGCCAGTAAACTAGAAACAGTGTGCCTACTTTTAAGCGTGGCTTGCCAGATAAAGACCGAAAAAACAACGTAATCAACAGCGCAAACACCATTAAATCCCACAGAGATTCATAGAGGAAGGTGGGATGAAAGTAATCGAAATTGGCATACTCTAAAGGACGATTATCCGGTGGAATATATAGCTTCCAGGGTAAATTAGTAGGGCCGCCAAAAGCTTCTGAGTTGAAGAAATTGCCCCAACGTCCGATCGCCTGTCCTAAAATCAGCGAAGGAGCCACCAAATCTGCTAGTTGCCAGAAAGAAACTTGTTTAAGTCTGGCAAAAATTAACGCTGCCAAAACGCCACCTAGAATTGCTCCATGAATGGCAATACCTCCTTCCCAGATCGCAATGATTTTTCCTGGAGTTGAGGCATATTTTGACCACTCAAACAAAACGTAATATAGCCGTGCGCCGGGAATTGCCCCAATTAGCAACCAAAAGAATAAATCGCTCAGCAAATCTGGATTAACATTACGGCGCTTTGCCAAGTATTGAGAAAGAAGAACACCAATTAACACTGCTGTGGCAATCAACAAGCCATACCAGCGGATAATTATTGGCCCTATTTTCACCAGAATCGGGCCCGGAGAAGTAAATTGAAACGCCAAGGGCAAGGTGGAATCCAGTACCATGCAAAATTACCTAGAAGATTTCATAAACTGTCCACGCACTTTGCTAAGTACGGGGTTTTTTACGTCTCAATTGCTGAACTACGCTTGAATCCTTCACAAAGAAAGTGGGGACGCAAGTGGAAGTTCAGCATCCACGTTTAGGAGTCTAATTCCTAATGCCTAGTTGAGCATAACTCGTGCCACCACAACAATGGACTTTAACACCCTCGCTCAGAGCGCGAGATGGTAGATTTGAGTAAGTTACACACAAAGGTTTCGATATAATCACCTAAACAACTTTGATAAATCTAAGATTGTGATTGCTGTTTATCCTGGTAGTTTCGACCCCATCACCTTGGGACATCTTGACCTCATTGGGCGTGCCAGTCGGCTGTTTGAGCAGGTAATTGTCGCAGTTTTGCGGAATCCCAACAAAATGCCACTATTTAGCGTTCAACAACGGCTAGAACAGATTCGCCTCTCTACACAACATCTACCTAATGTAGAAGCAGACAGCTTCGACGGTCTTACTGTCAACTATGCTCAAATGCGACAAGCGCAAGTTCTGCTACGGGGTTTACGGGCAGTGTCAGACTTTGAAATAGAATTGCAAATGGCTCACACCAATAAAACTCTTTCTACTCAAGTAGAGACAGTTTTTTTAGCAACCTCAAATGAGTATAGTTTTTTAAGTAGTAGTGTGGTAAAAGAGATTGCAAGGTTTGGTGGCTCTGTCGATCATCTCGTTCCCCCACACATTGCCCTAGATATATACCAATGCTACAACCACAACTCTCCAATGTTGAATCCAATCACAACGGAAGCAATCCCCCTCAAGAGTATGCCAATGGAAACTCTTACGGACAAGCTCCGCGATCAGCAAGTGTAGACATTCAGCAGGAACTTGACCGCCTAGAGGAAATGGTTCTCTCTAGTCTCCGAATTCCGCTGACCGGACGCACGCTCATAGATGAAGAAAAGCTGCTAGATCAGCTAGATTTCATTCGGCTTTCCTTACCATCGGTTTTTCAGGAAGCAGCAGCAATCCTGGAACAAAAGGATGAAATTCTGCTGCAAGCAGAAGAGTATGGACAGCAAGTTGTTGAAGCAGCGCAAGCAAAAAGAGCGCAGATTTTGACTGAAAGCGATGTTGTCAGACAGGCAGAACAGGAAGCCGAACAACTGCGACGACAAGTGCAACAAGAATGTGAAGCAATCATGCAAGAAACACTTACTGAAATTGACCGCAAGCGCCATGCTTGTCAGCAAGAGTTGGAGGAAATGCGCCAAACAGCGATCGCCCAAGCTCAAGAAATTGAAGATGGTGCTGATGGATATGCCGATGGCGTCCTGGGAAATATCGAGCAGGATCTCCAAGAGATGTTGCGAATTATTACCAATGGACGGCAAAAACTGCGAGGAGATAGCTCTGTGCAGCGTCATTCACCTCCTGGTAAGAGAAGATAGAGGATCTAAAAACAGATGAAGAAGAATTTTAGGTTGGGTTTTGCTAGTGCTTAACCCAACAATTTTCATTAAAACTTTTAGATTTCCATAGACGAAACCTAACCTACTTAGTAAATAGGTTCAAAATTATGGCTTGTAATTACTAAGCAGGATTTTTAAGAAATGCTGATAGCTCAAGTTAACTTTGGAATAAATGTAGCCGGATTAATCAGAATTATTTATTTACTTTTAACAATCCCTTACTTTATTTTCATGTTAGTTTGGCTAGTACGAAGGGGAGCCAGACTTGAAGGTTGGGCTTTAGCACTTTACATTATCCAAGTGATATTTACGCTCATTATATTGTTATTGTATGGGTTGATTTTAATGTTTCAAGGCTGGCGTCTAGATCCAATTCTTCAGTTTGGGCAATTTTTATTGTTGCTATTAATTATTTACCTGACTATCAAAGATATTGTAATTAATGCAGTTTATAGAAATAGGTAATTTGATAATTCGGTGTAGAGACGCTAGATTTCGCATCTCTACTAAAAGTAAGTTTTGTTACACAAACTGACTACAAAGTATATGTAAAATCTTCCACCAAGATACCAGGAACCAAACTACCTCCAAGTTGCCGACCATCGTATGTACCTACTTCGGGAATAAATTCCTGAAAATTGGTCAAATTGATTAGGTTTTCTCCCCAGAAGCGATAGAGACTTTCATCAAAACGCAAGTTTTCAATAGGGGCGATAATTTCTCCATTTTCTACCCAAAAACAAGCATAACGAGTCATTCCTGTAATTCTACCAGTGGGGCGATCGCTCCAATTCAAGTAATGCAAATTTGATACATATAAGCCTGTATTCAAACTTGGAATAATTTGCTCAAAGGCTAAATTTCCTAGACTTATTTCTGGCGCACGTAATGTTTCTGAACCATTAGCGCCATTGGCAATTTTCTGATATTCCTTAGCAGTTCGAGAATTAACTAAAGTATTTACCAAAAGTCCTTGTTCTATAACACTTAACTCCGGTGCAGCCATTTCTCCCAATTCATTAAATCGCGGCACTAATCCCCGCTGAAAGTTTTCTTTCAAGTTAAATATTGGTGAAAGTTGTTTTTCTTGACGCCATAGAGCAGCTAAAGCACTGTTTCCTTGTTGGATATCAGCTTCGCTCACGGCTCCCCAAGAAAGCATCATTAATAAATCTGCAACAGCAGCAGGTGCAAAATAAGTTTTGTAATGTCCTCGTGGTAATTCTTTAGCCGAGCGAGAAAGCATTTCTAGTTGTTGCTTTGCTTCGCCGATTTTGGCTATATAAGCAGCTGCATTCCAATCACTCCCAGCAAAAGTACCTTTAACAGCTTGTCCAGACGTGGTAAATAAAGAATAATCTAAGGTAAAAGAATCAGTCACAAACCAGTGTTTCTGACCGCTAGAATCACCATAACCTTTAACTACTACTCCCCCAGCATATATACCAGTAAAATCCAATTCAGCAACTAGTTCTAGCACAGTAGGCACTACTGCTTCTGCTACCAATAATTTTCCAGGATATACTTCCCGACTGGTGTTGCTTCCTGATGGCAAAACTAGATAAGGATCAACTGGTAATAAAGGAAGTTCTTCACGTAGTTCTTGTAAAGCTTCATATCCCAATTGCCAATCTACTTCCCAATTTCCAGTAAAAGGAAACTGCCGAAAACTGCTGCGCTGATTTTTCATCAAAGTCAGTTCTATCCAACCATCAGCCACACAACCAGTTTGTCTGACTTTTGCATGATTGAAACGAGTAAATTGACTCCGTTCACTGCTTAGTTTCACAGTAAAGTGTTCATCTTCGACTGTTTTGAGCAGTAGAGTTTCAATCAGTTGATTAAAGCTGACTTCTAAAGCAGATAATTCCTCAATTTTCATGAACATTTATAAAGACAGTGGGAATAGGGGAAGATGGGGGAATAGACGGGCAGGGGGCAGAGGGGCGGAGGGGCAGTGCTTCTCTACTTTGAGGCTGCGCCCTAAGCGTAGCTATGCCGCAGGCTTTACGACTGCGCGGCAGTTGAGCGTAGTCAAAACTCAGCAACCGGGGCGGAGGGGACAATGAGAAAATTATTAACTCTTGACCCTTGTACAGACGCGATTAATCGCGTCTCTACTCTTGACCCTTGTACAGACGCGATTAATCGCGTCTCTACTCTTGATAAATGACAAATGACAAATGACTATCTCAACTTCCTCCGCCAAAAACTTCAACGTTAGCAAATACACAAACGGGTGAACCATGTCCTACCCAAATTGCCTGATTTGGTTCTCCTTTACCACAGTAAGCAGTACCATACATTTGCCAGTTAGAGGCGTCTCCTACTTGGATTAAACTGCGCCAAAACTCTGGTGTTGTTGCGCGATAATTGGGATTACGCAGGGTTTTGGTGAGTTTACCGTTTTCAATCAATTTGGCGTATTCACAACCAAATTGGAATTTATAACGGCGATCGTCAATTGACCAAGACCGATTGGATTCCATGTAAACACCGTGTTCTATCCCGGCGATGATTTCATGAAAGCTGGCATTCCCTGGCTCTAAGTTTAAGTTAGCCATGCGATCAATCGCTGGTCGATTCCATGAGGAGGCACGCGCACAAGCAACCCCAGGTACACCTGCTCTTGCTTGACTTTCTAAAGAGCCTAAACCCCGCTGAAGTACACCTTCTTTGATCAAATACTCTCGTGTTGCTACAACACCTGTATCATCAAAGCCGTAACTAGCAAATTCCCCATCTACGGTGGGGTCAAAGGTAATATTCATCAGCGGCGAACCATATACTAGGTTGCCAAAATCACCTTTGTTGACAAAGCTACCCCCAGCATAGTTACGTTCATCTCCCAAAATTCGGTCAATTTCTAAAGGATGCCCGACACTTTCATGGATTTGCAGCATCATTTGGTCAGGGGCTAAAACTAAATTGGTAGGCATGGTTGGGCATTCTTCTGCTGTCAACAGTTCTAGTGCTTGTTCACCAACTTGCTGCACTCGATGCCATAAGTCTTCTTGTTTTAAAAGTTCTAGTCCGCCTTGGTAACAGTTTGCCTGCCAACCGTTGTTAGTACGCTGCTGTACGCTTCCTCCATTTTGGGCAGTAGCGCCGTAATGAGTGCCTAGAGATAAAACTTTTTGATACACCTCGGAGCCGTTACTGCTGACAAACCAAGATTCCCTTTCAGTAGTACTGGCGCTGGCGGTGGTTTGCACAATCTTGTCGTCAACTTTCAATTTTTGACAAACGCGAACCAGTAAATCGTTAATTTCCCCAGGACTTAAAGCATCCAATGGCTCTAGGAATGGAGAATGATATTCACCAACGACTTTAGGCCGCTCACTTTGACGGAAGGGATGTATCCACCATTCACTGGCGGATAGTGCCTGTTTATACGCTGTCTGGGCCGCAGCTTGCAAGGATGGCAGTTCTAGAGAGTTAGTAGCTGCATAACCTAAACAGCCATTGACTAGAACTTCTAGCATGGCTCCGACGGTGAAAGATTTGCCGTTGGACTGGGGTAAACTGTCACGAACATTACGGTTAGTAGAAGTTTCCTTTACAGCTCTGATACCGATCCAGTCAGCAGGAATATCGAAACTAGCGATCGCTTTTGTAAGTTCAGACCACATAATTAATTTAAAAATTACGAATTATTAGTTTTAACAAAGCGAGTACCATCAGCACTATCAATTAAGTTAATACCTTCTGCTTGCAATTGGTTACGAATGCGATCGGCTTCGGCAAAATTTCTAGCTTTCCTCGCTGCTTGCCGTTGTTCAATTAAATCTTCAATTTCTGTATCGCTTAAGCCATCATTCGCAGAAGTTTGGATTTCTGGTTTTGCTTCTAAACCTAAAACTTTAGCTAAAGTGACGAGTGCTTGCCATTGTATTTTTAACTCATCTGCTGGTATTTCGGTTTTCCCCTGATGTACAAGAATATTTCCTTCACGGTGCAGTTGTTTGGCTAATTCAAATAGTACTGTTAACCCACCGGGAAAATTAAAGTCGTCATTTACAGCTTCTTGAAAGCGCTCAATGTAGATATTAGTAGTTAGGTTATTGCTTGTCCCCAGATCCCATCCTAATTTTTTGCCATGTTGGTAGCCGAAAAGTAACCCTTCTTTAAGGGTGTGCCAACCGTTGGTTGCTGCGGCGATCGCTTCATCGGTAAAATCAATTGGTGTACGATATTGCGCCATCAGCACAAATAACCGCACCGCCATTGGCTCAACTCCTCGATCCAATAAGTTGCGAATGGTGGTAAAGTTGCCCAAAGATTTAGACATTTTATTACCATCTACCTTTACCATGCCGTTATGCAACCAGTAACGAGCTAGGGGTTTTCCTGTAACAGCCTCAGATTGGGCAATTTCATTTTCATGGTGGGGAAAAATTAAATCTTCTCCCCCTGCATGAATGTCTATGGTATCACCCAAGCGATCGCGCACCATTGCTGAGCATTCAATGTGCCACCCTGGACGACCTGCACCCCAAGGTGATTCCCAAGCGGGTTCACCTGGTCTTGCTGCTTTCCACAAAGCAAAATCAACTTTGTCTCTCTTCCTTTGATACTCTGGGTCTTCTACGTCTACCCGCCCACTTGCACCGGCTTGCATATCTTCTAATTTGCGCCCAGAAAGCTTGCCATACTCAGAAAACTGCCGCACGGCATAATAAACGTCACCGTCGGAGGGGTAAGCAAAGCCTTTATTTTCCAAATCATGAATTAGCCGCTGAATGCCATTCATCGTGTGAGTAGCACGGGGATACTCATCAGCTTCTTTAATCCCAAGCCGTGCCATATCCTCAAAATATGCTTTGATAAAGCGATCGGCTACGGCCTCCATCGATGAATGTTCTTGCCGCGCTCGATTGAGGATTTTATCATCAATATCAGTAAAATTTTGGATATAGCGGACTTCATAGCCGATAAACTGGAGGTATCGACGTACTACATCCCAAACAATGCAAGCTCTAGCATGACCCAAATGGCAGTAGTCGTAAACCGTCACGCCGCAGTAATACATCTTAACCTTGCCCGGTTCTACTGTTTCAAAGGGTTCCTGACGACGGCTGAGGGTATTGTAAAGAGTTAGGGTCATAACAGAGTAATGCTGAAATAGGGAGATACGCAATAATAAAGTAAAGCATCTGGGATGACAGTCCAGCATCCCTATGCTAGTGTTTTCTGGACTATCTGCGCTACACCTAAATATTTTGACTTTTTTGATAACAGCGCTATGCAATCAGCAGTGACTCCCGAATCTCAAGCAATGGATACCCCAAAACAAGGAATGCCAGTCACAATTATTACTGGGTTTCTTGGTAGTGGCAAAACAACGTTACTCAATCATATTCTCAACAATCAGCAGGGTTTAAAAACCGCTGTTTTAGTCAATGAATTTGGTGAAATTGGCATTGACAACGAGCTAATTGTCTCCACTGGTGAGAACATGGTGGAGCTAAATAATGGTTGTATTTGCTGCACCATTAATAATGATTTAGTAGATGCAGTTTACAAAGTTTTAGAACGTCAAGAAAATCTAGATTATCTAGTAGTAGAAACAACTGGACTTGCAGATCCGCTGCCAGTTGCTCTGACCTTTCTAGGTACAGAATTACGGGATTTAACCCGTTTGGATTCGATTATTACGGTAGTAGATGCGGCAAATTATAGTCTGGATCTATTCAACTCAGAGGCAGCATACAGTCAAATTGCCTATGGTGATGTAATTTTGCTGAACAAGGCTGATTTGGTTGATGAAGCCACTTTGAATGATTTAGAAAGAAAAATTAATGAAGTCAAGGAAGGAGCGAGAATTCTCCGCACCACGCGATCGCAAATACCACTCCCCTTAATTCTCAGTGTTGGTCTGTTCGAGTCTGATAAGTATTTTGATACTGAAAAAGATGACCACGAGCATCATGACCACGATCATGATCACTCAACATGTGGCCATGACCATCATGATCATGATCATGACCATCATCACCATCATTCCGACCATTTAGAAAATGATGGCTTCACTTCCATATCTTTTCAAAGTGATAAGCCTTTATCTATTAGGAAGTTCCAATATTTCTTAGATAACCAGCTATCTTCTAATATCTTCCGTGCCAAAGGGATTATGTGGTTTGATGAAAGTCCTAAACGTCATATTTTCCACCTTTGTGGCAAACGCTTTACTTTAGATGATGAAGAGTGGCAAGGTAAACCGAAAAACCAAATCGTGCTGATTGGTCAAAATCTGGATCGTGAGACTTTAATTAATCAGTTAGAAAACTGCATTTGTCTCCCTTCCAGCGATCGCGGTAAAGGTTTTGGGAAATAGTTATTAGCGCATAGTACTCCTTTATACTTATTTATAAGTTACACGGGAGTGCATTTTAGCTCCGCCATCTACTCTGATGAAGGCGGAGTTTTTAATTAGTTTTAAAATGCGATCGCCCTAGAATTAAAACTGATCGTTATGCGCGTGATCATCCAGCGAGTTAAATCATCTCAAGTTAGTATTAACGGCGAAATTGTTGGCAAAATTGGCCGAGGGCTAAACTTGCTCGTCGGTATTGCCGATACCGATACTGATGCTGAACTTGATTGGATGGCGCGTAAATGTTTAGAATTGCGACTATTTACCAATGAAAAAGGAGATGATCGCTGGCAAAAATCTGTGCAAGAAATTGGCGGCGAGTTACTTGTAGTAAGTCAGTTTACACTTTACGGTGACTGTCGCAAAGGCCGCCGTCCTTCTTTTGACCGCTCAGCCAACCCGCAATTAGCTTTATATTTGTACAATTGTTTTGTTACCAAGTTGCAAGCTAGTGGTTTGCACGTAGAAACTGGTCAATTTGGTGCAATGATGCAAGTTACAATTGAAAATGACGGCCCTGTAACTTTGTTACTTGAGCGTGAAGCAATTTAAATATAAATACGTAAAAAATGAATATCGTTAGCCTTTAGATATTGGAGTTCTAAATGATGAGAGAATATTAAATTAACCATCACAAAAGTTTAAATACATTCATCATGGCGAAAATCCAGTTTTCTAGAGGTATTGACGAAGAAGTGATTCCAGAGGTGCGCTTGACGCGATCGCGCACTGGCGACAGTGGCACAGCGACGTTTATTTTTACAAATCCTAATATTTTAGGACAAGGCAGCACCGAAGACATCACAGGGATGTACATGATTGATGAAGAAGGGGAATTAATTACCCGTGAAGTTAAGGGTAAGTTTGTCAACGGTAGACCGGAAGCATTAGAAGCACTTTACCTGATGAAATCCGCCGCAGAATGGGATCGCTTTATGCGCTTCATGGAACGGTACGCCAATGAAAATGGCCTTGGACTCAGCAAAACTTAAAAGCGGTAACTAGTTAGTGGTCAGTGGCATATAAAGAATAACTGACCACTAAATAAATAACAGAAACCATGACGCGACAACCCCACCCAGACTCGCCTGGAATTACGGTAATTTGTGCTGTTGTTACCGTCAGCGACACACGCTCCCCAGAAACAGACAAGAGTGGTCAGCTAATCCAGCAATTACTCCTTGACACTAACCATACTGTAGGAGCCTACAGCATTATCAAAGATGAACCAACACAAATCCAAGGGCAGATAGAACAACTGGGTAAAAGCTCGAATTTGGATGCTGTAATTTTCAATGGTGGTACAGGTATTGCGCCCAGAGATACCACTTACGATGCTATTGAGAACTTACTAGAAAAAACCTTGCCCGGATTTGGAGAGTTGTTTCGCTTTTTAAGTTATCAAGAAATTGGTTCACGCGCGATCGCTTCTCGCGCTGTCGCTGGTGTTTATCAAAATAAATTAATCTTCTCGCTTCCCGGTTCAACTAATGCGGTGCGGCTGGGAATGGAAAAACTAATCTTACCCGAACTAGCTCATTTAGTAAGTCAAATGCGGAAATAGAGTTGAGACTGGTGAATATTTAAGTATAATCGCGTAATTAGAGCTAAACCTATGGAGCCTGTATCACTGACAGCAGCAGCAATCGCAACTCTCCTCAGTATGCGCTAATTCACCTATTACTCAACACTTATCCAGGTGGTATCTGTTGGTTACGTGCTAGAGATGAAGATATTGGGCTTCAGATATTGCAGTTTGCCATAGCTAAATTAGGACTCAAACCGCCAGAAGATTGGGATTTAATCTGACGTTAAAAAATTGATGACTCTGACGGATTACCTCAGTTGAATGATGGTGTTGTGAGGGCGATCGCTCCATTGAAAATGTAGATTTATCAGCGATCGTTGCATTTCGAGATAAGCATTACTCAAACAAATCAAATCCCTTTTCGCTTCTCAACTTCCTGTCAAAAGTCACTGTTTAACTACAACCATAATGTTGAGCGACCGTTCCAATTAAATAATCAGAAAAATTTGCGCTTACCTGCTTAAACCTTTGTAATGCTTGATAAATAAAAGAGCGATTTTCTAGCTCAAATATCGAACATTGCAGCATTAATTCTATAGTGTTACTAATTTCTTCCCTACTAAATTGATAAGGTTTACCTGTCCTTCGGACACGCTATGCGAACGTAAAACCCAAACCAATTCACAAAAAACTATATTAGCAACAAAACATTGCTCTCCCCCTTCGATAATTTCAGCAGCTTGCATCCACTGCTTTTCATCATCTTTTGTCAGCTAACGACTAAAATATTTGTATCAAGTCCAATCATTTGAGCCTTTTTGAATTGCGGCTTCCATTTCTTCTAAAGTTGCGCTTTTCATCCCCGGACGGCGTAAAATTCCGGCTAAGCTTTGGATAGGAACATTCAAGGGTATTAGTTTGACTGTTCCATTTTCATCAATGACAAAATCAACTTTACTACCTGTATCAAGTTTAAGATAATCCCTAATTTCTTTAGGAATAGTTACCTGTCCTTTGTTAGTGATAGTCGTATTATCCATTTTACCCGTTCCTGACATAACTTTCTTACTTGAATATAACGTTAATTACTGATAGAAAATGTCCCAACTTTAACCCAGGCAAAATACAGTCTTCCAGCGTTGAGCCTAATTCATCCTCACCAATCTGGTTCATTTAAGGATTATTGGCGTAGAAATTGGTCTTTCAGACGCGATGAATCGCGTCTCTACATGAGTGTTTTGTTGCTCAACTGAACTTTATTGGGATTGTTCAATTCCAATAAAAGAACCCTCGAAGCTTCGAGGGTTCTTTTTCTTAAATTAGTTTTTCAACAATTTCTAGAATGGAGCGATGCCTGCGGCGGGCTGCACCTACGCTAAACAGATGACAGCTAAAATAGCAGCGATTATATAAAATACGGAAACTACTTGTAATTCTGACCAGCCAGTAAGTTCTAAATGATGGTGTAAAGGAGCCATTTTGAAGAGACGCTTGCCTTTGCCATCGGGGCCCTTTGTGGCTTTGTAATAACTTACCTGCGCCATCACAGAAAGGGTTTCTACGAAGAAGATACCACTGAGAATGAACAGCGCTACTAAGCTATTGGTTAACAGTGCTACAGCAGCTAAAGCGCCTCCCAGCGCCAGAGAACCAGTATCACCCATAAAAACACGGGCTGGGTTACGGTTATGAGCTAAGAAACCTAAGCAACCGCCACTCAAAGCAGCACAAAATACCATCAATCCAGGTGATGTAGGTGCAATTAAAGCCCCTAGTGCTAGTAGAGCGATCGCTACTGTTCCTGCTGCTAAGCCATCAATACCATCAGTTAAATTAGTCGCATTACTTTCTGCAACCAAGACAAACCCAGCCAAAGGCCAGAATAGTAACCCTAATGGTAGCGAAAAACTTACCCAAGGCAAGGCAATATTTGTAATATTAGAAGGCTGATTAAACATCAGCCATAGACAAAACATCGCTGCAAAACCGATTTGCAAAGCTAGTTTCATCCCAGGAGATATACCTTTATTTGACTTACGGCGCAGAATTTGCCAATCATCTATCCAGCCAATAAATCCGTAGCTAAGTGTTAATGCGGAGACGGCAAGTACTTCTATAGCAAAGTTAGACATTATACAGGCAGCTATCACAGCCACGGGTATGAAGAATATACCACCCATCGTTGGTGTACCTGCTTTTTTTAGATGGGCTTGGGGGCCATCTTCACGGATTATTTGCCCCGTTTTAAGTGCTTGCAGTACAGGTATTACCCAATAGCCGACAACACCTGATCCCAGAGCACATAATAATAGTGGTAGGGTTAATGAGGTGAGTTGCCAGGGTACCCTATTTGCTATCGTATCTAAAAAAAATGCTGCAATACCCAGCCCTACGGCTAATAAAGAGGCTAGAGCGATCCCAGAAATGTTTAATCCTTGCTCAGGAGATAATTTAGCGTCCACAGAAATTTCCCTTCACTCCACACTTACAAAACTGAATACCAGGAACTAGGGATACACCAAGTCCCCGACTCAAAAAGCTAATCTTCAGCGATGCTTATATCGTCATCATCATCAAGATCATAGTCGCCAATACCATCTTCTACACTCATTAGCGACTCTATTTCTTCTTCGTCATCCAGAAAATCCGGTTCGTGAACGTCACGCGATATAAGACGACCGCCGGATTGCAACCAATCCAACATGGAGGACTCTTGTTTTAATGGAATTACAGCCGCTCGCTGGTTACGGGGTTCTTCACGTAATGGAGAATTCAGCATATCGACGAAGACAGGAAAAGTTGATCAAAAGGTTTACGTAACTTGACATTTAGAGTCTATCACTTGATACGGACTAATTTAGTTATTCATTCAACTGGTTAGTTTAGAAATCCGCACTAGGATAGAAATTTTTTATTTAATAGCCGTATGCCAAACGGATGGCGGTTTTTAGTGATTTGTACGGCTGTATACAGGAGACATTAATATCTTGTTCATGCTAATTGAAAGTGAATGATTTTTAAGGTGAAAAACAATGATTGGAAAAACGGCTCTTATAGATGCGATCGCTGGGACAAATCGCGGAATACTTGCAACTGAGCAACAGAAACAAGCTATTTTAGCAGCGATCGCCAATTTAGAAGACCTCAACCCTACACCATGTCCAGTGGAAGCTAGCAATTTGCTAAATGGCGATTGGCGATTACTATACACCACTAGCAAGGGTCTGTTAAACCTAGATCGCATACCTTTGTGTAAACTTGGTCAAATTTATCAGTGTATCCGGGTAGAGACTACTAGCGTCTACAACATAGCTGAGATTTATGGCTTACCCTATCTTGAAGGATTAGTCAGTGTTGCTGCCAAGTTTGAGCCAGTTTCAGGTCGTCGCGTCCAAGTGAAATTTGAGCGGTCTATTGTCGGATTACAACGTTTAATAGGATACAATTCTCCGGCAACCTTTATCCAAGAAATTGAAAATGGTAAAAAATTTCCGGCCATTGATGCCGCCTTGAACAGCGATAAACAACAGGGCTGGTTAGACATTACTTATATAGATAACAATCTGCGGATTGGCAGAGGTAATGAGGGGAGTGTGTTTGTATTGAGCAAAGCATAATATTGAGTAAAATTACTATTTGCGTCGAAGGTACACGATTGCATGTACTTTGTCAATGATTATCTAACAGTTTTTTATATTTGACATTTGACAGAAGGAGAAGTATAGAAAAATTTGTAACTCTTGACCAATGACAAATGACAAATGACCAGTCAGACAAATAACTTAATAAAACCTCTTGCTGATACCTCCAGGTTGTAGAGTGAAATCAATTAGCCCTATATATTGGCGATTGATAATTAAAAGGGAAAATACTCATGGTTCAACGTGGTTCTAAAGTACGTATTCTCCGCCCAGAATCCTACTGGTTTCAGGATGTCGGAACCGTGGCTTCTATTGACCAAAGCGGTATCAAATACCCAGTAATTGTCCGGTTTGAGAAGCTAAATTACGCTGGTATCAATACCAATAACTTCGCCCAAGATGAATTAGTAGAAGTTGAAGCACCAAAGGCTAAGCCGAAAAAAGAAGCAGCAAAGTCATAAGGTGATTGTTTAATGGGATGATGAAGGAAAGTGTCAAGTATGGAATATAAAGGATGAAAATTTTATATCTTTCATCCTTCGTCCCAGCCTACTCTACTCTGAGAAAAGCCGCCCTGTGGGGATTTACGGTTTCTTTTTGAAAGTACAGTAAGTTACTTACGGGTGTTTACATACTTCTCCATGTCTTGTCCCACAAATACATCAAATTGCTTGCTTAATCAGCTTGAATGCCTGAATTGCCTGAAGTTGAAACAGTCCGGCGGGGTCTAAATCAATTGACCCTTAACCAAGAAATTACGGGTGGAGATGTGTTGCTTGATCGCACCATCGCCTACCCGTTTTCTGTCGGTGAATTTGTTACTGGAATCAAAGGGAGTGCCATCAAAACTTGGCATCGTCGTGGCAAATATCTCCTAGCCGAACTCACCCCCTCTCCCTCACCTAGCTGGCTAGGGGTTCACCTGCGAATGACTGGTCAACTACTATGGCTGCATCGAGATGAACCATTGCACAAGCACACACGAGTCAGAATATTCTTTGGAGATCAGCAGGAATTGCGCTTTGTTGACCAGCGCACCTTCGGTCAAATGTGGTGGGTTCCCCCTGGTGTTGCCGTAGAAAGTATCATTACTGGTTTAGCAAAACTAGCAGCAGATCCATTTTCACCCGAATTCACCGTCGAGTATCTAGCTCTCAAACTCCAAAATCGCCGCCGTCCAATTAAGACTGCGCTACTCGATCAGTCAGTAGTGGCGGGATTAGGTAACATCTATGCCGATGAAGCACTCTTCAAAAGTGGAGTGTTACCCGAAACTCTATGTACAGATTTGCAGCTAAAGCAAATTGAGCGTTTGCGAACAGCCATTATTCAGGTATTAGAAACCAGCATTGAGGCTGGTGGCACAACTTTTAGTAATTTCCTCAGTGTTAAGGGTACAAATGGCAACTATGGCGGTATTGCCTGGGTTTATAACCGCGCCGGAGAACCCTGTCGAGTTTGTGACACAGCAATTATGCGGATTAGGTTAGCTGGACGATCAAGTCACTTTTGCCCCCAGTGTCAACGTTAGTCTTGTCTCCCTATCTCCCCCTGCTCCCCATCTAAATTACTTGTGTCTTTGTCCCCAAGCGCAAGCTAAAATCCTGAATAAAACAAGTTACAAACTTGAGAGGGGAACTCATGGCAGTCAAAAGAGGAGATATGGTTCGCGCTATCCGCGAGAAATTGGAAAATAGTCTGGAAGCACAAGCTAGTGATACGCGCTTTCCTGCCTATTTGTTTAACAGTAAAGGCGAAATTGTCGATGTCAAAGGTGATTACGCTCTTGTTAAGTTCGGGAAAGTGCCAACACCAAACGTTTGGTTGCGTTTGGATCAACTCGAAGAATTTAAATAAGCTGTTATTGATTTAGTTTGCGTAATTATGCGTGATGGCTCTCAAGAGTCAAAAGTCTACTGAATTCTTGACCTTTGACTCTTTGGTGACTTTCTCCTTTGGTTGACGCTGCTTTGTAGCTTGCTTCCCTGGAGAAATCTGCAATTTAAAAGCGCATTAGCTCAATAAGACGCCTTCTGACTTCAATCTGAGGCTATACAAACAAAACCTGCTTTCGCAGGTTTCATACAGATCGCACTCTGCACCCCAATTATGTCTTCTTCCTATACCTCCCCAATTGTGTGTAATTTACCTCGTGTCACCATCGTTGGTGCAGGTAGAGTTGGTAGCACCCTAGCCCAACGCATTGCGGAGAAAAATCTGGCAGATGTGGTTTTACTGGATATCGTCGAGGGAATGCCCCAAGGACTAGCCTTAGATTTGACTGAGGCTAAGGGAATTGAATTACATAATCGCCAGATTATTGGCACAAATAACTATGCTGATACATCTGGTTCTCAAATTGTGGTGATTACTGCCGGACTTCCTCGCAAGCCAGGTATGAGTCGGGATGACTTGCTGAAGACCAATGCCAAGATTGTAGTGGAAGCAGCCAAGAAAGCGATCGCCCATTCTCCTAATGCTATTTTTATTGTCGTTACCAATCCTTTGGATGTGATGACTTATTTAGCTTGGCAAGCAACTGGCTTACCACGCGATCGCATTATGGGCATGGCTGGCGTGTTAGACTCGGCTCGCTTTGAAACTTTCATTGCCCTAGAATTGGGGGTTTTGCCTGCCGATGTCAAAGCGATGGTATTGGGTAGCCACGGCGATTTGATGGTTCCCTTGTCTCGTTATGCCACTGTTAACGGCATTCCCATCACAGAATTGTTAGATGCAGCCACAATTGAACGGTTAGTAGAGAGAACCCGTAATGGTGGTGCAGAGATTGTGGAATTGATGCAGACTGGTGGTGCTTTTTTTGCGCCCGCATCTGCCACAAGTGTGATGGTGGAATCGATTTTGTTGAATCAGTCACGATTGTTGCCTGTGGCGGCGTATCTGCAAGGTGAATATGAATTAGCAGATATTGTGATTGGCGTTCCCTGTCGCTTAGGATGTGGTGGGATTGAGAGTGTATTGCAACTGAATCTCACTGATGGTGAAAAAGCAGCTTTGCAGGCTTCAGCTCAATCTGTGCGTAAAAATATAGACCGAGCACAGGAAATTTTGGGTAGCAACATTTGAATTTTAGGCAACCTCAATTTATTCAGGAAAAACAAAAGGCAGTAGTTTCAAAATCTACTGCCTTGTTTGCTGTTCGACAATTTATCCCCGCTTCAAAAACACATTAGTTCTGCGTCAACGGCGGTAATCCTGATCAGCCGGGTCGCCGTAGGGATCTTCGCTAGCTGGGCGAACATTGCCGAAATACTCCTGGTCTGCTGGATCACCGTAGGGATCTTCGCTAGCTGGGCGAACATTGCCGAAATATTCCTGGTCTGCTGGATCACCGTAGGGGTCTTCGCTAGCTGGTGTGAGGTCGCCATAAGCTCCCTGGTCTGCTGGATCGCCGTAGGGGTCTTCGCTAGCTGGGCGAACATTGCCGTAATAGTCTTGGTCTGCTGGATCGCCGTAGGGATCTTCGCTAGCTGGACGTACCTGGCGATCGCGATATTCGGCATCCCGCTCAGCTTGATCGCCGTTCGGCCCCAAGAGAAAATCTTTCGCCTTTCGCAAAAAGTCATCTACCATGATTGATCACCTGATTTAATTTCATGTGTACCACGTGCGCGATCGGCGTTATCCTCTGGGAAGTCGCTTTGCATTTACACACGCTTTACTTATTTAAAGTGCCGGCGCTGCGCTTGAAGTTATGCCAACTAGATCGCGACCTGTGGAACGCCCGTTATAACCTTGGAAGTCCCGATACTGTTGCGCCTCGGATTCTGGAACTCGAATGCCTTCTCGTGGTGGAGTTACCCAGTGAGCGCGATGTTCAGCATCGCGGTAGTATACACGTCCGTTCTTGGAAAGGTAGTATTTGCCCTCTGCTCCTTCTCCTTGAGAATTCTTATGCTTGTTGTAGAGGTAATAAAGTCCTGCGGCTCCCGCCAAAATCGCCACTTTTTGGCCTGTAGACAAGCCCTTTTTCGCTTCGGGTTGGTTTACAGGAACACGATTACTCACATTTCTGCCAATGGTATCGTCAACAGGTGGCGGCGTAGCAGTTCGGGAACCTCCTCCGCAGCTACTTAGCAAAGGCACTGTTAGCAATGCCGAAAGCAGCACTGCAAGTAGACGCGAAACTATTTTACGTTCTCTATAGATTGTGTTCATCGTATTTCGTCATCACCTGTGTTTTCTAAAAGCCTTGCTGTTGCAAATACAGAGTTGGAATCACTGCTATTTTGGCTGGAATAAAAAAAACATACGCCGTTTATTTGACAACAACACAGCTTTTTGGTTTCAGTGTATGATGATTGAATTTTTCAAGTTTTCCATCCTGCCTTTGAGATAAACTGTTTTCCTCCTAAAGAAACATATTTGCTAATTAAGTAACAATACTCTTGAGTAATTGACAGGTTGCATAAATTTTATGCGCGTTTCTTGTCTGACACTTGGGATGCTATGGAATTGAAATAGACTCTCACTAATTTGTTTAATTTTGTTTACATAAAAGACACTAAATTTACAGTGTCCTCTGTTTTTTATGAAGAAATGTTAGGAGAAACGTACCAACATTCAGCAATTTTGCGGTTATTTTTTCGAGCTAAATATTTTAAAAAGATACAGTTACTATGACTTTTTCTGTAAAAAAATACACTCAATATGTCATCAAAAAACGCAGCTCAAACTAGAACTCGTCTGCTTTTAGCTTTATGGGATTTGGGAGGAACGCAGCAGGAAGTAATGAAAGGTCAACTCACCAAACGTATTGTATCTAAGACCAAGAAGGTAGCAGATTATCAAGGCATATTCGAGGAATTACAGACACAGGGAGCGATCGCAATTTCCAAAAAAGGATACTCTCTGACATCTCCCAAGGGTTTAGAGGTATTACGTGAAGGTTTGAAAAGCTCTGATTTTAAGTTTGAAGGGACAATTGTCGGAACTTGGGCGGCGAATGCGTTGGTGAAGTGGATTAGTCAGATAGATGTTGCGGTAACTAGCGCAGATGTCCCAGTTAATCGGAGGAGTATGATCGCATCTTACGACGAGTTTAAATCAGTAGCGCTGGAAGTCTACGACAAGCTGAATCAAAACTACAACCTAGATGATCTGGTGCCAATTTATCGTATCAGGAGAGAAATAGGCGATCAGGTGAGTCGTGAACAGTTTAACACATGGCTGTTAGAAATTCAGGAGAAGGACATTTTGCAACTTCAAGGTGGAAGCATAGAAGATAGTGCTCCAGACAAGATTGAAGATTCCATTACTACTAAAGTTAGTGGATTACGCTGTTATGCCAAACGCCTCAATTCATAAACTAAGTTACTCAGTTTTTTCCACTTTACTTTGTTCTTTTTTATTTTCAGTAGATGCTTAATCATGATTAGTTCTTTATCTTCATCTTCAGACCTCAACAAAGCTATTACAAGTCATAACCCATTTGACAGGTCGTTAGTAGTTAGAAGTCATGATATCTGGAATCAAAGTTTTCCCGATGTTCCTTCTATAAATGCTCATGCATCAAATACTATTTTTCAGGCAATAGAGCAAATTAGTGTAGGGAAGCGTTCAGTTATTGGTATAACTATCAAAGCTGAGAAAGGACTAGGAAAAAGTCACTTGATGAGTCGGATTCGTTCTCGTCTTCAGTATGAAGGTGATAGTTTTTTCGTCTACATGAGTGAGGTTGACTATGGTGACTTAAACAAAATACATTCTAAATTTCTAAACACTTTAACATCTAGCCTAAAACAGACTGGTAATCAAGGTGTAATGCAATGGCAAGAGATGGCAACTACTTTAGTTAATGAAGTATACAAGTCAAGCTATACTCCTCAAGATTTAATCAAACGATTTCCTGGAGTTTTAGCTCAACATCCCAAGATAGTTGATGCCTTAACTGCCAAAGTGCTTAAACTAAAGCCAAACATTGAAAATCCTTATTTGATTCAGGCTATTTTATGGACACTATCTTCAGATAAAGTTTCATTTGCAATTAACTGGCTTGCCGGCAGAGACTTAGCACAGTCACAAGCTGACGCTATGGGATTACCAAATCCTAGTCAAGATGATAAAGAAGCTGAAGCATTTCAGACTATATGCCAAATTCTAGATTTAATTGGTGATTTTAGAACAGTAGTTATTTGCTTTGATGAATTAGAAAGTCTCAATTGTAATGAGCAAGGTTTTACAAGAGCACAGGTTGTTGCTCTCTTTGCTAAAGACATATATAGCAAAATGAAACGCGGAGTTTTAATTCTAGCTATGTTCGATGAAACTTGGACACAACAAGTTAAAGTTGTGCCACAAGCAGATTCGGTTATTGACAGAATTGGTGAAAGAAAAATTGATTTAAGACATCTTAACAGTGATGATGTAGTAACTCTTGTCTCTCACTGGTTGAAAGAGTTTTATGACACAAAGAATTTAACTCCACCTCATCCTATATATCCTTTTGATGAAGGCGGATTGAGAGAACTTGGTAAAGAAAAACCAATCGTTAGAAGAGTTCTACAGTGGTGTGCAGATAACTGGAATTTACCTGATTGCCTACCACAGCCACTAGATCCACTACATAAAGTTGAAACAGCCTTCAATAAAGAACTTGCAGCACTTGATAATACAATAGAAAATTACTTTGAAGAGAGTAATATTATAGCTAATGCTATACGTCTTTGTTTACTTACACTTAAAGGTAAAACTGTAGAAAGAGTAAAACTGGATGAGGTTGAGGAAGTTATAGTCAAAAGTGTAGACAAAGACTACCTCCACTTTAGAATTATTGGTCAGGAAAAGGGAACAGTTGTCAAAATAGTAGTAGCAGTTGTGCAGGAATCTACCACTAAATTTGTGAGTGCTGCTTTGAAAAGATTAATCGATTATAAAACGTTTGATATGACTCGTGGGTGTTTAGTTCGTGCCAAAGACGTAAAACCTAATACCAAAGGAAGAGAGTATTTGGATAAGCTCTTATCTAAAGAGTTAGGAGGAGAATTTGTAAAGCTTAATGTTGAGGATGTTAAGCCTCTTTTAGCTATTCTGTTTGTTAAACAAGCATACAAAGACTATGAAGTAACTGAAGGAGAAATTTATCAGTTTATTGATCATAAAAAAATTGCAATTGATAATTATTTAATACGTGAAATTTTAAGCGATCCATCTGGTCAGATTCCTAGTGGCTTAATTGATGAAGAATGTATTACTGAAACCCAGTCTATACAAAACAATAAAAATGTATCTAAAGAAGTAGATTCTATGCTCGATAATTTACTTATTAAACTCGGTTTATGAGTAATTTAATTTTGCTCGATACTGCCTTATGTCTACCTTCTCCAGAGGTTGAAGCTTTGCTACAAGGTCGAATGATGGTAGTCATACCCCGGACATTTATCCATCCGGGGCGTTCCTTTGCTCTCTATCCATCTATAAGCTCAATCAACTTGTTACCCGATGAACAATACTACAAGTCAAATCTTTTAACAAGTGCCCAAAAAGTTTCTACTCAAATAGGTTCCAAAACAGTCTGGATTAAAGCTTGGGGTAAGTGTGAATTGTGCCAAATCCTGAGTAGTTCTCAATCTTTAAAGGCTTTGTCAGAATTAACTGTTTGGACAACAAAAGCATTAGAACAAATTCTGCTGCAACGAAAGCACATATTTGTTGCTCATTTGCACGTTTATTTGTTGTCTCAGCCAGTAGAAATATTAATGAATTCTCAAACTCAGTTTGTAAGTTTACCTTATTCGCTCAGGGTATCTGATAACTTACCAGTTTTAAATGATCGCATCTTCGCCCAACGCAAACATCAATTAGAAAAACTACAGCCACCACTGCATCCTGAATTAGAAGAATTACAGAGTGCGATCGCATCCCTTAGCGAACCAGCAGCTAAACAATTAGACCATGATATCAAAGTCTTTTTGGGTTGGAGTAGTGACAAGCTGATTAAGCAACCCGATCCAGATATAGCTTGGATAAATGATATTGCAAAATTGAGCGATCGCAGCATTGAGTTAGAGGAGAAAAAAAGCAACTACCAAGCTGGTACAGATTTTGAAAACATCGCACGTCGCAGCCTGGAGTTTTTAGGGTTCAAGGTTGAGAATGCTTATAAAGGTGGCGCTGGAGGCTTAGATTTATTTTGTTCAAAACCTTACCCTATTGTTTGTGAGTGTAAGGCGGGTAAGCTGATTCCGAGTCGTACTATTGAGGAATTACTCAAACTTGGTGGGATGCACTTAGGTAAAACTCAACTATTAACTTCAGTTAAGTTAGTAATTGGCCCTGGTAATCCATCTACAGATACACTAAAAGCCGCTAAAGAATGGGAAGTAAGTATTATTAATGCTATGACTTTACAAAAGCTAGTTGAACTCAAAGCGAAATACCCAGGTGCTATTAACTTAGTCGAATTACAGCAATATTTAGAACCTGGACAAATTGACTATAAAATTGATGAATATATTGATAAAGCAGAGAGAGAGATGAATTTGCGATCGCATATTATCCAGCTTGTCAAAAAGCATCTAGAAAAAACAAATGATCGAGATGTCGGAGTTGATTCCCTTCATGTAGCATATATTTACGACCATCCACCAGAGACTTTGACACCTAAAGAACTGTACGAAATTATGATAGAGCTTTCCTCACCTTTGACAGGCTACTTAGGACGAGATAAAAAGAGCGATCGCTTTTACTTTCTACGTGACTTACCAATTATTACAATATAGTGCAATACTCTTTTTTATCTTACCTCTGCGTTCTCTGCGCCTCTGCGGTTCGTTTTAAAAATGGAGTGCGTAGACGCTAAACGTCTTGTCGTCAGACATCGCAGTTATCCCAAAGTCAATATACCAGCCTGGTAATTAACTACCAACGGCATAATTTTTAGCCACTCCGAACCTAACAAAACTTCTGTAATTTCATTCCCCACATAGATAGGAATTTCATACTCTTGTTCGTTTAATATCAACTTGCCTAAATATATTTTCAACAAGGTTTCACCTGTGCAGTTCGCAAAGTTTCCTTACCAATATAAGCCAAGTCCAAACTCTCTAAATCTTGTTTATTAATAGCCATGAAGCCAGTGAAACCAGTATCTAACATGACATCCACAGGCAGATTTAATCCATCAGATGTAATCAAATCGATTTCACAAAATAGTTGCACATTATCCCCAAATTGACCCTGAATCATATTGTGCCAGTGGTTCCAGTTTTATTCAAACAAAAAACACAGTGGTCAGTATTTGGGTATTTTTCACGAGCTTTTTTATGAGCTTGCATTTTATCAACATCAATCAAATAGTCACCACTATCCGGCTCCACAGCAATATACCAGCCATAGTGTTCTTTGATCAAATCGGGACGCACACGCTCAAAAATTGCCCGACAACGCCGATAAAATACTTCATCTTCAGCTTTGCGCCTAGCAAGTTCTTCTGGTGGTAAAGTGCGTTCTGGGAAAATTCTGCCTCGACGTGCGGGTTGTTTTGCGGTTGATTCAGCCATAGTAATTGACCTATCTGTTAATACTGCCTTAGCTTTATTTTACGCTGTGGTCAAGGCGATCGCCTTTATCTTATCCACTCACAAATTCACCAAAGATAGTGCAATATATCTCTTTTCTTACCTCTGTGTCTTTGTGCCTCTGTGGTTCATTTCTTATTTATCACTGCCTATAACAAAGATGACAGCAAAGTGAGATAATTAAACAAGACCACAGGTCAAAGCCTTCTTTTATCTATGCACTTTAAAATCCAACGTCAACTGACAGTAGCACTGGAAAACTACCCCGGTCGCCTAGCTGCCGTCAGCACTACGATTGCCAAAGAGCGAATTAATATTGAGGCAATTTCTCTACTCGACAGCATAGACCAGGGTGTTATTCGCTTGGTGGCTAGCGATCCGAATAACTGTAAAACCCTTTTGGTAAAAGAGGGATTCTACGTAATTGAGGCAGATGTTTTAGCCATTGAATTAACAGATAATCCCGGTCAATTAGCTTTGTTAAGTCATGCTCTGGCGGCTGCCAAAATTAATATTGAATACATCTACGGAAGTAATGTCCAACCTGGTGAAAATATGCGCCTAATGGTCAAAGTTTCCGATTTAGGTAAGGCTTGTCAAGTGCTTACCGAACTCACAGAGAATTGAGGTATGAGTTCCTTAATTTCAAACAGTATAGGAATCTTACCAACTGGAGCGTTAGGAGTTAGTTTTTTCTATAATTTAACAAAACAGCTAACGCAGATAGATGATCACGTCTATTTTATAGAACGGCGAGGGTCTGCTAGTGCTTCCTCATTAAAGCAGGGTGGTAAAATTGCGATCGCCACACCTCAAGAAATCCAATTTATCCCCACAGATACAATCCTCAAACCAGACTTGCTCACCTGCTATCGGTTGGGTTTTTTACCAGAAGTGGTTCTTGTCTGTCCCAACCCTGACCAACTCTTAAACGTAATTACCACCCTTGTAGAATTATTAGTGCTGATTGAAGAACAAGAAAAGCTATTGCAGCCAGCCACATCATTTCCCTTGTTCGTCTTCTGTTCTAATGGCATTTATTTTCAGCGGTTCCGACAAATTTTTATTGAAAAAATCGAAGAAGCCACACTTTTTGGTCGTCTTCCAGACCTTTGGCCCTCTACAATGCCCCAGATAGTCTGTCGATTTCTGCGTGGGGTAACAATTCAAACTGGACTACGTGAAGGAAGCGGCTCTGAAACCATCTATCGACCAGGAACATCGAGAGGACGAACTCAGATTGCTGGGGGAGATGCTAACACTAGGGAACGCTGCTGTCAGATTTTGGCTGAAAGAGGCGGCTGGTTTGAAGAGGCTCCCTCTAGTTCCGCTACTCGCCTGGAATTTGATAAGGCATTAGTAAACCTCGTCTGTAATTTGCTAGGACAAATTTGGGCGATTGATTCGGGAGGGAATTTTAGAGCCTTAACAGTCAAAGATATTCTGGAATCTTCTCATGAAATCCGAATGCGTGAATTAGTCTATCAAGTATTTCGGGTTGGGCAAATGGTAAAAGTCTATGATTTGCAAGAAGATTTTGAGGTAATTTTCACCCAAGTTATAGAAACCTGTCGAGAACACGCTGAGCATATTCCTTCTAGTTTGCAATGGCTGGACTTGAATTTGCGCCTCGGCACACTAAAACCCCAAATGACTCCCACAGAAGCTTGGCTAATAGAACCTTTGATTCGCTATGCCAAAGCTTCAGGTCTGAAAGATGCTGCTAACTATTTTCAGAAACTCAAAGCTGAATTGGTTGAGAAACTAACTCTGGCGAAAGACAGAAATAGTTAAGCATCCCGATACAAAGTTTGCACTTCAATACAAGGATGCTTAACTGTACACAATTGTTGCATTAACAACAGTACTGAAATCAACTGGAATGTAAAATCTATGCCTATCAGCTAGCCGAAACTGTCAAACTACTGGGTTGTCCCAAATCGCCTTGTAAAACCACACCCCGCTGATTGGCGTGCAGATGACGCAAAATCTTGTAAATTGCCTCAATTTGGTCAGATGCGCCAGCTTTGTCGGCCAGGTCAGCGATAGAAAGAGCAGTTTTTTCTTTTTGTAATACTGTCACCACTCGTGTTTGCAAGTCGAGAATAACAGCGGCAGCTTTTTTGCCAGCTTCTACACCTGGTTGATGGTAAGCGTTGACGTTGACCAAGCTAGCGTACAAACCAACAGCACGTTCATACAAAGCAATTAATGCCCCTACAGTTCGAGGATTAACTTGGGGAATGGTGACTGTAATTGAATCACGATGATTTTCAAAAAGTGCTTGTCGGGTTCCTTGAAGAAAACCGGAAAGATAATCGCCTGACGTGACTCCCGGATCTATTTCAGGGGATGGGCCTTTATGATCTTCTAAAACTTCAACAAAGGTAGCAAAGAAATTCGCCACACCCTCACGTAACTGCTGCACGTAAGCGTGTTGATCTGTTGAGCCTTTGTTACCATAAACGGCAATGCCTTGATGGACTACGTTACCGTCTAAGTCTTTTTCCTTACCCAACGATTCCATTACCAGCTGTTGCAAATAGCGACTGAATAAAAATAAGCTGTCCTTGTAAGGTAGGACAACCATATCTTTTTCACCCCGTCCATTGCCGGCAAAGTACCAAGATAAAGCTAATAAGGCCGCTGGGTTCTTTTTCACATCTGGGATGCGGGTAGCATCATCCATTTCTTTTGCGCCATCTAGCATGGCACGAACATCAATTCCCTGTAATGCGGCTGGTACTAGTCCCACAGCAGACATTTCTGAGGTGCGTCCTCCTACCCAGTCATACATGGGAAACCTGCCTAGCCAACCTTCAGCTTTGGCTATCTTATCTAGGTTGCTATCAACGCTGGTAATAGCTACCGCATAGTGAGAAAAGTCCAAATTTTGTCCCGCGTAAGCTTTTTTAACTTCAATCATGCCGATGCGGGGTTCCGGCGTTCCTCCAGATTTGGAAATTACCAATACCAAAGTGCTGGAGAGGTTATTTCGCAAATGAGTCAGAACGCGATCAATACCTGCGGGATCAGCATTGTCGATAAAGTGAATTTTCAGGGGCGGGAAATCAGGGGCGAGGGCTTCAGCGACGAATTGGGGGCCAAGAGCGGAACCACCAATGCCAATAGAAATAATATCGGTGAAGCGGCTTGCCCTGGGAGGATGAATAGCACCTGTTTGGACTTTTTCCGCAAAGGCTTCGATTTGTTCTAGGGTTTGGACAATTTCTTGTGTAAGCTCTGGAGTTGGCGCTAAATCAGGGTTTCGCAGCCAATAGTGTCCAACCATGCGGTTCTCGTCGGGATTTGCGATCGCACCCTTCTCAAGTTCCGCCATATCCGCAAACGCCTTGTCAAACTTCGGCCGCAACGACTCTACGAAGGTATCATCAAACCGCATCCGACTTACATCTAAATACAGTCCCAATCCCTCGTGGAAATATAACCAATTTTGGTATCGTTGCCAAAGTGCCCTAGCATCCATAGGGAAATCTCAAGTAAAGTGTTTTCCAAAAACCAGTTTAATGTAAGGTTATAGCGATCCCTGCCTAGCCTTATACAGTTTACAGTTTTAAGTGTTCGCTTAACTCTCTAACCTAAACATCTGGCATAGGGATGACACGCAGAAATTTCACAATTTCGCCTCTAATTTCTATACCAATCAAATAATTATCTAGAGTAAAGCGGTGAAAAATACCCTCACTATCAAGCTTTCGCAGTTCTTTGAGATAATGCAGTTGACAGTTTTGAGCAAACTCGACAAATACAAAATCATACACCCGCTCGTAGGCAGCAGGTTCTAAATTTTTTAGGTCTAGCAAAAAAGACCTGGCATAGCGCACTTCCAGACTCACTAGGCGTTACCTTAAAAAATAGTGCTGACTAAAAGCGCTTCTTATTCAGAAAAACATTAACAGTCGGATCGCTTCATCATGGGTTAAGATGTCCCACGGTTGCTGCGATCGCTTGACTTGTTGTATGGCTTTAAGCATATAAAAGTCACAATGTAAAGCTTCAAGAACGCTCCAAATGCTTTGCAGATCCTCATCGGCTAACTGCTCGATTAAGTGATGCATTCTAAGTCGCAGCAAGTTCATATGTCAATTTTTACCCATAACCAAACACCAACAATAAATAGTATTCCCACAAAATCAGTAAAGGTTAACGGCGATACAGTACGATCCTCAAGCTAAGCTAAAATTTATTCGCCCAGCGTTAGAGGAAGAAAATCAAGAATCTTTGAGAACATCAAGGTTGAGCCTTTGAGGCTGACGATTGAGCTTTTGAGGCTGACGGTTGAGCTTTTGAGGCTGACGGTTGAGCTTTTGAGGCTGACGATTGAGCTTTTGAGGCTGACAATTGAGCTTTTGAGGCTGACAATTGAGCTTTTGAGGCTGACAATTGAGCTTTTGAGGCTGACGGTTGAGCTTTTGAGGCTGACGATTGAGCTTTTGAAAGGCTTACAGTTATTTTCAGGTAAATGTACTAGATCTTTTTTGTCTCACGCAAAGGCGCAGAGATTAAGGAGTTAGAAATTCTACTTCTTTTTTCCTGCCTTTTGCCTTTTGACTCCTATCTCCTAACTAAATACCTATGGTTGAATATCTTATTTTCTTAGCAATTTCTACAGCAATTTTTGCTTTATTCGGTCTGGGACTCAACTTGCAGTGGGGTTTTACGGGGCTAATTAACTTTGGTCACATTGCTTTTATGACCCTCGGTGCATATACAACCGTGTTGTTAAGCTTAAAGGGCGTACCCCTACTAATATCGGCTGTGGCGGGGGCAATTATCGCAGCTTTGTTGGGTTTGATAATTGGTTTTGCTACTTTGCGTTTGCGAGAAGATTACCTAGCAATTGTCACTATCGGTGTTGGGGAATTAATTCGTTTGGTAGTGAATAACCAGGATTTACCTGTAGGTGACACCTGGACATCTGGGGCATTTGGCGTGCAAAGTTATCCCATACCCTTATCCACAGAACCAAATTTGTTTTTCAGATTTGTGATGATTGCGTTTTTGACGCTACTAACTGCTGTAACTTTCTTTACCTTGTGGCGGTGGATTCGGACTGCCCAAATATCCAGGGTTGCTGATTCAGCTAAAAAGATAACAAGCAAGCAAGAATTATTATCACGCTTGGTAGTAGGAATCTTGTTTGCGCTATTGGTAGGAGCAATTTATATTTCTGGAGTAATCTCACTATATAATTACACCCCCAAAGCGGGTTTAATGCTAGTGTTACTGTTAGTTTTAGCATTTGTATTTTGGCGGTTAGAAATTTTAGTACGATCGCCTTGGGGTCGAGTTCTCAAAGCTATCCGCGAAGATGAAGAAATTCCCAAAGCATTGGGCAAAAATGTCTTTTGGTATAAATTACAGTCTCTCATGCTTGGGGGTGCGATCGCAGGTATTGCTGGTGCTTTCTTTGCTTGGCAACTCAGCGCTATCTACCCTGATAATTTTCAACCGCAGCTGACCTTTGACACTTGGATTATGGTGATTTTAGGCGGTTCTGGTAATAATGTCGGCACTATTTTAGGCGCGGTGATTTACTTTGCTTACGATGCCATCACACGGGAAGTCTTACCAAGATTTATTCCCCTTGATGAAGCACGTCTGGGTGCATTTCGCATTATGGTTATCGGTTTAATTTTGATGGTACTGATGATTTGGCGTCCTCAAGGTATCTTAGGGAAAAAGGAGGAACTCACTCTTGGTAAATAACCAGTCATCTCAACTTCCTCTGTTGGTAGCCACTGGACTTTGTAAAAGCTTTGGTGGTATCAAAGCAGTTAATGACGCGAAAATTGAAGTTACTAAAGGCAGCATCACAGGTTTGATTGGCCCCAATGGTGCTGGTAAAACTACTTTATTTAACTTACTCTCGAATTTTATTCGCCCAGATAAGGGACGAGTAATTTTTGACGGCGAACCTATTCACAACTTGCAAACATACCAAATCGCTCAGCAGGGTGTAGTACGTACCTTTCAGGTAGCCCGGACGCTCTCGCGGTTGTCGGTGTTAGAAAATATGCTGCTGGCGGCGCAAAAACAAACAGGTGAAAACTTTTGGCAAATGCAGTTGCAACCGCACATTGTCGCTAAGGAAGAAAAGCAACTGCAAGAGCGTGCGATGTTTCTATTAGAATCAGTGGGTTTGGCAAAAAAGGCACAGGATTATGCTGGTAGTTTATCTGGCGGACAACGCAAGCTACTGGAAATAGGACGGGCGCTAATGACAAATCCTAAGTTAATTTTGTTAGATGAACCAGCAGCCGGCGTAAATCCGAGATTGATTGATGATATATGCGATCGCATTATCGCTTGGAATCGGATTGACGGTATGACTTTTCTAATTATTGAACACAATATGGATGTAATTATGTCCTTGTGCGATCGTGTTTGGGTGCTTGCGGAAGGGCAAAATTTGGCTGACGGTACACCAGCAGAAATTCAGACCAATCCGAAGGTTCTAGAAGCCTATCTGGGAAAATAATTTGCTAGGTAATAAATGACGCAATCAGCATACTTCTGCTGGACGCCAATAAACCCCATTCTCTCGCTGCATTAACTGGTAGCCAATCAACTCCCGCCGCAGGGTGGCGCAGTCTGGATGGTAGCGCTTGAGAATTTCATTTACCACACGTTCGGGGTAGTTGACTCCCACCTCAAACTGGTTTACTAACCACTGGAGAATCACTAGACGCTTTTTGCGGCTAGCGGGAATCTCTTTGAGGCGTTGGACGGAATCCTTGTTAGAAGTATCGCCCTCTATATAGTTTTTTAGGACTTTGCTAGACCACATCTCACTTTCTAAACCCTCAATCCAAGACCTCATTTTCTCAGGTGTGAAAATTTCCTTGCTGATGCTTTGCAAAACTTCGCTATCCAACCCATAGAGGTGAGTATTACCGTCAGAACGCATACTCACCAAACTTAATTCTTTTAGTTTCGCTAAATGATGAGATACAGTCGGTTCCTTGAGTTGCAGTTGCACCGCCAATTTTTCGACACTGCACTCCTGGTTAGCTAAAATACCGACAATCTTCAATCGACTCTCGTCTGCTAAGGCTTTAAAAAATTGCAGCAAGATGTGAAATTGCTCTTTTTGCATAACGAATATCTAATTAGACGAATATCTAATTGGAAGTATATCTAATAATCTTTACACTTGCTAGAGCGAGAGCGTAGATGCACTATGTAGGATTACGCACAGTCAAAGCAACACTTACAGAACTTTCGGTAGCGACTCACCACCTCTCGAAACTTCAATTCGATACACAACAACTTAATGAGAGACTTTTTCACATCTGTATTCTCCGCCAATAAACCCCATTCTCTCGCTGCATTAATTGGTAGCCGATTAACTCTCGTCGTAGAGTAGCGTAGTCATGATGGTAGCACTTGAGAATTTCATTGACTGCGCGTTCTGGATACTGAACCTCAATCTCAAATTTATTTGCTAACCACTTGAGAATTACCAAGCGTTTTTTGCGACTAGCGGGGATTTCTTTGAGACGTTCGCCCTCGAAATAGTTTTTCAAGACTTTGTTTTCCCACGCTTCAGTATCTACATCTTCAATCAAAGATGCAATTTGCTCTGGTGTGAAAATTTCCTTGCTGATGCTTTGCAAAACATCACTATCTAATTGGTATAGACGGCTATTACCTTCAGGGCGCATAGTCACCAAATTCAGCTCTTTGAGTCTTGCCAGATGATGAGATACCGTCGGTTCCTTGAGTTGCAGTAGCACCGCCAATTCTTCGACGCTGCACTCCTGATTTGCCAGGATACCTACAATCTTCAATCGGCTCTCGTCTGCCAAGGCTTTGAAAAATCGTAGCAGGGTCTGAAATTGTTCTTTCTTCATAATTTGTTATAATTAAATTTGACCTCAATCTAATTAGAAAGAAATCAAATTAGTGCTGCTGTCCTCCTTTGACACAGCATCAGGTTATCTTAGACAAATTTGAGTTAATGATAATTTTTAGATTTTTTTTGTAAAAGATTGAGATTTCTTAAGTTGTTCTTTACATTTCGCCATGATATATCCCTCATCAGTTAGCAGCAGAAGAAGAGGGAGTACCCTCAGACAGGGGACTTCACTTGTAGAAGCAGCCAGATTCTTGGGTGTAGACCACAGCACCTTGTACATGGCTGTACAAAAAGGACAAATTCCCACTACTAGAAGCAATGGACGGACTGTAATTAGTCAAGGCGCTTTAATGGACTATCAAGCTAGAACAAGACCATTGTTATAAGCAATTTAAATTCCACAGATTAAAAATTCAAAATTTCATTACTGCTGAGTACATAGGGTGTGTGATGTCTTACTTTTCGCTACGACGAGCTACGCCTACACACTCATTACTGATATCTTTAACTTGAAGATGTCAGCAAAATTTGTTCTCCTCTGTTACTTAGTATTCAACCGTTGAGGAGGTTTAGTAGTGCTGAGCAATTTATTGTTCAGCACTATATTTTAGTAAGTATCCAAGTTTCAAAAACCATATAATTTCTGCTGTTAGATGTAAAGCTAAATTAAAAGCACACACCTATAACAGCAGCAAAACTCAATTTTAAATTTTGAATTTATCCGAATCTCAAATTGATTTAACTAAATTGTTCCCCTGCATCTAAGTTAAACAACATTTGCAAGGTCTGCATACAGCGCCGTCTTGCCTCTACATCTTGCTGCGATCGCAACTGTACCATCGGATCATGTAAAATTTTATTAACAATTCCTCTGGTTAATGCTTCGATCACCTCTTGATGTTTGTCAGCAAACTCTGAACCCAATCTTGACAAAGCTTTTTCTAATTCTTGTTCGCGGATAGTTTCGATTTTATTCCGCAGACAGCTGATAGTAGTGACAGTTTCTAAACTGCGCCACCAAATATCAAAGGCTTCCACTTCTTCATCTAAGAGTCTTTCTGCTTCTTGAGCCATCTTGCGGCGGCTTTCGTAGTTTTGCGCCACTACCGCTTTCAAGTCATCTACATTGAACGCCTGTACATTTACCAGTTCATTTACATCTCCATGAACATTACGGGGTACAGAAATATCAAATAACATTAGAGAACGCTGAGGTTCTAAAACCATTTCTAACTTGGCACGGTCAAGTATCGGTTCTGTTGCAGAAGTACTTGTAAATACCAAGTCACTATCGGCAATCACTGACATCATTTCCGATAGTAAATGAGTTTGAATAGGTTGTTCAGGGAAATGCTTTGTTAACTCCTGGGCACGTTCACGAGAGCGATTTACAATACTGATTTGCACAGCACCTTTAGAAAGCAAGTGTTGTACTAACAACCGTGACATTTTACCAGCACCCAGAATTGCTACTCGACAAGCTGCTAAATTTGCTACTTTTATCTGTGCTAACTCTACAGCTGCCGAACTGATAGAGACTGCGCCGGTGCCAATACTGGTTTCGGTGCGAACCCGTTTACCAGCTGTCAGCGCTTGTTTAAATAATCGATTCAGAATGGTTTTTATACCGTTATATTGCTGTCCCAGTTTGTGAGTATTTTTTACCTGAGCCAGAATTTGACCTTCTCCGAGTACCAGACTATCTAAGCCGGCTGCTACCCGCATGATATGCATCACTGCATCATCATGTAGCAACATAAACAAATGTTGTCGTAGAGAAAGCACGGCTAATTTGCTGTGTTCCGAAAGAAACTGAGTAACTTCTCTGATACCTTGGTCTGTTTCACTAGTAACAATGTAAATTTCTAGCCGATTACAAGTACTAAGAATTGCGACTTCTTCAATATGAGGATAGCTGGTTAGATGAGCGATCGCGCTTTCAGTTTGTGGTTCTGGAATGCTCAGCTTTTCCCGGACTTCAACTGGGGCTGTTTTATGGCTTAACCCCACCACTGCTATATTCATTTGCTAAATCGTAGTTACTAATTGGTAGTTGGGAATAAAGAATGGGGAACTTAGGGCCCCTCTAGGGATAAAGGGTAATGGTGAACCAGCGCGGTCTTCTCCCAACGCGGAGTAGCGTCTCGTAGAGAAGGGGAGACGCCCGCCGTAGGATGCCCAAAGGGCTGTAGGGCGATAGCGAAGCGGTAGCGAGTCATCGAGCGTCTGGGGGTTTCCACGCCAGTTGCTTCTCCCAAGGGGAGACGCTGCTTTGTAGCTTGCTTCCCCGCAGGGGTACAAGTTGGCAGAGCCGACGCCAGTCACTACAACGGAGGGAACCTCCGCAACGTGCTGGCTCCCCAACACACTGGCTCCCCATGAGCGACTGGTGAACCCGAAGGGTAAATTATTGTTTGTTGCTTGTAACAACCAACAAACAACAATTAATCACTAACTAATAACTACTAACTACTGTAGGAGTGAAGTATTTGGGTGACTATTTTTCGGTTTGGCCGAAAGATTTTTTTCCAAATGCTTCGTCCCTACTTTTACCATTCCCCATCCCCAAAAATTAGTTCAGTTGGAGAGTCTTCGGTTCGCCAAACATGTGGATTGTATCGACAAAGCGAGCAGTTTTAGATTGGTTGGAAATTACCAAGCTTTGAGTTCTTGCTCCACCCTTGAAGAAACGCACACCTTGCATTAGATTACCACTGGTAATCCCGCTAGCAGCGAATAGAACAGTTTGACCAGATGCCAGTTCATGAGCATCATAGACCTTATCGGGGTCATTGATATTCATAGACTTTAAACGTTCAATGTTGGCTTGTTTGCTTTCTCCAATCAGACCTGTTTTCACAATTTCTGGATCGTAAATCAGTTGACCTTGGAAGTGTCCACCCAAAGCACGCATTGCGGCTGCGGAGATTACACCTTCAGGAGCAGCACCGATACCCATTAACGCGTGGATATTAGTTCCGGCAAAACCGCAGGATATAGCTGCACCCACATCACCATCCGAAATCAGTTGTACTCTGGCTCCAGCCTCACGGATTTCTTTAATTAAATCATTGTGGCGATCGCGCTTCATTACCACGATCACAAGTTCTTCAATAGAGCGCTCTAGACACTCAGCGAGAATCTTGAGGTTTTCTGTGGCTGACTTGTTAATATCTACCTTGCCTTTAGCTGCGGGAGGTGCTGCTAACTTCTTCATGTAAAAGTCAGGAGCAGCAAATAATCCACCCTTTTCAGAAATTGCCAAGACAGCCATTGAACCAGGTTGTCCATAAGCTACTAAGTTCGTACCTTCACAGGGGTCAACAGCGATGTCAATCTCGATTAATTCATCGGGATTACAGTAATTTTTAGCATCTGGTTGAGTACAAATACCGACTTCTTCCCCGATGTAAAGCATAGGAGCGTCATCGCGTTCGCCTTCTCCAATGACAATGCGACCGCGCATATAGATTTTATTCATCCGCTCCCGCATGGCTTCCACTGCTACTTGGTCAGCAGTATTTTTTTCGCCTTTGCCCATCCACTTTGCAGATGCGATCGCTGCTTGCTCTACTACTTCAATAATCTCTAACCCAAGTGTATTTTCCACAGGTCTGCCCCCTTAACTGCTTGTCTTCGCGTCTTTTTATCTGGCTATTTCAGTTTTCAAGTCTACCAAAGGGCGGATACGCGTGGAGGAAAGTTAAGTTTTACTGCTAACTGGTTAAAAAAGTGCCAGTTGCGACTTCATTATTTCCGCTCATCTTATTCCAGCATATAGCATGGGCAGTGCTGAGTGCTGAGTGCTGAATGCTGAATATATTTAGCGCTTAGTACTGTTTAGGTTAAAAACATCACTTTGCTTTAGCATTAAGCTTATCTGTGGTTCTAAATAATAGAGCAAAAAAAGCTGGTAAGTTCAATCAAAACATTAGACCAACCTAGAACATCAACAAGTTAATCATGTTTATTGACTACATCACACTAATGTTGATCAATATGGTAGCCGGGTTAGTTTTACTGGCTGACTATGTGAATCGTGGAATAGATAGCCCTCATCAAAAACAATGGATTCCTGGATTTGGGATCACAGGCGCGATCGCATTAACAACTGGTTTACACATGATCTTTACCTGGCCAGTTACAGGTAGCTTTAATATTACTTTTGGGGAAACGAGTGTTCTCTTTGGGATTTTATTTGTCGCAGCAGCCATCGCTCTCTCTCAAAGTTGGGATTTGCTGACAATTGCAATTTACGCTTTTTTTGCTGGTTTGGTTGCGATCGTACTAGGTATACGCATCATCAACTTGAACTTAACAAGACAACCACTTTTGTCAGGAATTGGTTTTATTCTCACTGGGTTAGGTGGTGTATGTGCTGCACCAACTCTCTATTGGAAAACGAACCGAACTTGGCGGTTAATTGGTGCAGCTGTGCTAATAGTAGCCGCTCTCATTTGGGCATTCACTGGATATTTGGCTTATTGGAATCATCTAGAGAGTTTTGGCAAGTGGGTTCCAGCTCCAATGCGTTAACCAATGCCAGCAATGATCTAGGCTAGAGATAGTTAAAATCTCTTTTAAGATAAATATGCTGGACTTTCTTAATCCCCTCTTAAATCGCCATCCAGAGCGTGTTAAAGCCAATGTCGAAATTTATACTTGGCAAACTTGTCCTTACTGTATTCGCGCTAAACTACTGCTGTGGTGGAAAGGTGTAAACTTCACCGAATACAAAATTGACGGCGACGAAGCAGCCAGAGCTAGAATGGCAGAACGTGCTAACGGACGCCGCACTGTACCACAAATTTTCATCAATCAGCAGCACATTGGTGGCTGTGATGATCTCTATCAGTTAGATACACAAGGACAACTCGACCCGATATTAGCCCAAGCTACTATTTAGTTTTACAGGCTTGGTAACATTAGCCCCAGACTCTCAGTCTGCGGGCTATTTGGTTGCAAAAATTCAGTTTTACCCAAAATTTATCGCGGTTCTTAATTTATTGCAATACACTCTCGCAAGGTCAAAATTCAGATACAACTCGGATATTTAGAATACGTCTAACTCTAACTTCTATATCTTTTGTTAATTATTTTACTCATTTGATACTTATAAAAATATGTTAACTGAATACACAGAATATCTTATACATAGAAAATGGATGAGCCGCGCCTTAGAATTGGCACAAGCAGCAGGTAATGCGGGTGAAGTTCCTGTTGGTGCTGTTATTATTGATTCAACTGGATATTTGCTAGCTGAAGGAGAAAACAGAAAAGAACGTGACAAAGACCCCACTGCTCATGCTGAAATTCTTGCTATTAAGACAGCTGCTACAACTTTACAAAATTGGCGTCTTAATGAATGCACCCTTTACGTAACTCTAGAACCTTGCCCAATGTGTGCAGGGGCTATTGTACAGGCGCGTCTAGGATTGCTTGTATATGGAGTGGACGATCCAAAAACTGGTTCAATTCGTACAGTTACTAATATTCCTGACAGCGCCGCTTCTAATCACCGCCTACAGGTAATTGGAGGCATTCTAGAGTCAGCTTGTCGTCAGCAATTGCAAGCCTGGTTTGCTACTAGAAGGCATAAAAAAAGTTAAGGACAGCGGTAAAACTGTCCAGTTGGTACGACACAATTCATGCAAGAGAATCTACGGTGTAACTAATCAGGCTTTTCGTTAAATCTTACCCGTCAATCAGCTGCCACCGTCATGATGGAATTTCACTCTTCATCCGATATTTGTCAGTACACACCAGCGAAGACTCCAGAAAATTCTCAGGTGGCTCTTACTACCTCAAGGGTTTCTCCTTGGTTAAGTCCTCTGGCGTATTTATTGGGGCGTCACTGCCTACTACCATTATTCTTTAGTCGGATTAGCATAACCGGACAAAAAAATATTCCCACAAGTGGCCCTGTTATTCTCGCTCCTACCCATCGGGCGCGTTGGGATGCATTGCTCGTACCTTATGCTGCTATTGACTGTGTGAGAGGAAAAGACTTGCGGTTCATGGTGACTATTACTGAATGCCAAGGATTGCAAGGCTGGTTTGTCCGACGCTTGGGCGGATTTCCTGTAGATATTCAACATCCGTCAATCCGTACCCTGCGACACGGGGTTGAGTTACTTCAGCAAAAAAAAGCTTTGGTGATTTTTCCAGAAGGCGGAATTTATCGTGATGGTAAAATTCACCCTTTGAAACCGGGAATTGCTCGTCTTGCTTTAAGTGCTGAGTCTAGTCACTTAGGACTAGGAGTTAAAATTATACCCATCAGCATTAACTACAGCCAGCCATATCCTAATTGGGGTACAAGTGTGAACATTCACATTGGCTCGGCTATAGAAGTAGCAGATTACGCCAATGGCTCCATAAAACAAAATGCCAAACACCTCACGGCTGATTTAGCAAAGGCGCTGCAACAATTAAGCCATCAAGAATCAGAAATTACCAGTCATCAAAGAGTGCTGAGTAATGAGTGCTGAAGCGCGGATAGCTATGGTTTAGCCCGTGCTGAGTGCTGAGCAATCAGTACCTAAAGGAAAACGGTTTTTTAGCATGAAGCTATCAAATTGATTTGTGAATAAAAAAAGTATTTGCAGAAACGCTTAATTCTTGACTTGTCCTTTGCTAATAACAAATGACAAAGCGCAAAGTCTGAGCAGAAGCTTCCTTTGATCAGAACTTTGTAACAGAGGACAAATGACTAATGACAAATGACTATTGACTAAATACCCAAAGTTAATTCCCAAGTATTTAGTTTCCCGACATCTTGCGGTACGTAGTCGATTACCCACAATTGCCAGCTTCCTTGAGATGATAAGGATAACATCTGCTTGAGAGCTGGGTGCGATCGCACTGTGTAAGTTGTTTGTAAACTAGTACGGCGTCCTAAAATACGACTTTGCAACAAGACTCGTCCATTATTGGGGGCAATTAAATAAATTTCTAAATCACCTAAAAAATCGTGAGTCAGGTTAATTTTTACCTGAATATCCCTAACTGAACCAGTATCAGAAATTGCGATCGCACTTTTTACTCCTTGTCGGTCATTATCTGGAATCGCTACTTGGTTATGATTAGCTCCCTGTACTTGTCTGCTAGCATTTGATGCGGCTGCACGCTGCTGTTGCGCTGCTTGCACTGCTCTAGCTGCATTTACTTTGCCATAACCAAACCACTGGCAATGACCATTACCATCGTAAGTACCTTCACGCAAACCCAGTTGCGGGTCAGGATCGGGGTCAACAATTTTATCAGCGGTGTCTTGGAGGATAAGTTTAACTTGTTGAGCAGTTAAGTCAGGGTTTGCTGACAAAATCAGGGCTGCTACGCCTGCAACTACAGGAGTAGCGCTGGAAGTACCGCCGAAGTTGTCGGTAAAGTTACTTGGATCGTAGCCAGCGGCTCCCAGTTGGTCGGTGGTGAACACTCCTAGTCCAGAAAGGGAAGTTGCGATCGCAGGTTGTGTATAAACAAAACCTGTTTCCTGAAACGATATACCTGGTGGAGCATTGTTACTAGGAGCACACACAGAAATATTAGTTCCCCAATTGCTGTAAGCTGCTTTCTTATTCAAACTAGTCGAGGCAGCAATAGCAATTACATCTGGATGTACCGTAAAACCACTTAACCAGTTAGTATTACCTTGTAAAATATTTTTCGGCCAATTCCGTTCATTCACAGTACCATTAACTGGGCGGTTGGCATTTCCCGCAGCAAACAAAATTACACAACCTTTGCCATTGCGCCCTTTGGTGGCGGCGCGGGTGATAGCAGCGCGTTGACGCAAAGACAGGGGAAAATAAACAGCAGATGCTCCCCAACTGCAAGAAATCACACTAGCTCCCTTTTCGATCGCCCAGTTGAATATATCCTCAACTGACTGATCATCTAAAAACCCTGTGCTGCGAATCGGCATTAACGCACAACCAGGAGCAACTCCCACAATTCCCGTGCCATTTTCTTCAGCAAGCGCTATTCCCGCACAGGCTGTACCGTGACTAGCTTCTTCTTCGTCAGGTAAAGGTAAAAAGTCATTTTCTTTTAAGTCTCTGGGGGCGACTATTTTCCCATTACCTTGAAAATCTGGATGGTTCAAATCAAAAGAATCATCTACCACAGCCACAATTACAGAACGGATACCGCGAGTGATATCCCAAGCTTTTTCTATAGAAATATGGGAACCTGCTGCTAACTGTTTACCGCCATTGTGGTTGAGATACCATTGCTGAGGATAGAGGGAATCGCGGGGTTGGTAATGGGTTTCACTTTGCACCAAAATGTTAGGCTCAGCGGCTAAAACCTCTGGAAGTCCTTGCAACTGGTTGGTGATTTTGATCGGGTTTTCTGTCGCTTGTTTGCTGACGAGAAACACGAAAGCATTCGGAAGACCAAGAATTGGTTTTTCTTGGACTAAGCTAAATGTGCTAGCTATGGCATTAATGCTGTCAGCATTCACTGATGAGCCAAATTGAATTGTAATTTGGTCATTCAGATAAACGAAAGTCCCAGGATTATCCTTGATTTTGTAAACATGACTAGCAAAGGCAACATTTTCGGCAGCGCGTGCTTGGGACATCGCCACCTCTAACTGGTTTGGTGCAACCGTGAATAGTTCTAGCCGTGCTTGGGGAATACTGCGCTGCCAAATACCCCAACTAACCTGAGATAATTGTTGGGGCGGAAAATCGGTAGCCAGACGGACGGTGAAGCGGTCTAAGACCTTTTCTAAAATCAACTCTTCACCACCACGTTGTAAAACCACTCCCAAGCTGCTTGCTGGTACACCGATGGTTGAAAAATCGGAGGAATTGACGCGATCGCTCATAGAGGGGATTTTAGTTAATTAGTATACACAGGCGATGGGAACTCTATGAAACCGATTTTCAGTCTAAATCAAAGAAACTTAGGATGTGGCTTTGCTTTGTTCAAGACAAAAACAGAGGTAAGATACCCGAAGTTTCCATAGCTTTCTATATAGTTGTCGCACTAATTGACCCCATGAACTTTGCTGCCATTCCTTTGATGCGCTCCACTGCCTTATCAGTCATCGCAATCCTCAGCCTACTATCATCTGTCAATGCTCAGGTACCACAGCTACCAGGCACTACCGGACAACCACAACCCATTGACCCCAACGCTCCCAATAATCTGCGTCCTGTAACCCAAAATAACAGCCTTTTGAGCATTGAAGGGGGCGATCGCCTCATGAAAGATGCAGAACAAGCTGTTTCTACCCAAAACTACCCTTTAGCAGCCAAGAAACTTCAAGAAGCACGTCAGGTTTATAATCAGCTATCTAATTTTTATCAAGAGTTAAACTCTAGCTTTTCTGGAATTGACAATGGAGTTTCCGATTCCCAACGTCAAAAAGCGCTGTCAACTGCCCAAAAGCGAGATGAAGCAACCTATCAGCTAGCATTGGTACATCGGGCGCAAAATCAACCGGAATTAGCCGTACCATTGCTGATTCAAATTGTTAAGAGTCAAAACCCAACGCGGGATTTAGGTAAGAAAGCTTACCAACAACTATTGGAGTTAGGTTTTGTTGATGCTCCCTACCCCAGACAAGGCGGTAGTTCATCTTCCTCAACCCCAAAAAAAGCAAATTAAATCCCTGTTGGTTCTTTCTCCTCTCCCCCATCTTCATAAGCGTAGCTTCTGGCTAACCCAATGCTAGGATGGGATTATCGCCGTAAAATCAACCCAGCGTTCTCAAAATATACGCGTTAAAAGCGCGTCTCTCCTCAGCCTTGCCAAAACCTGAAGTTGGCAAAGGCATCTACTCTATATCTGTTAATAATAGAAAAGTAAGTTTTTTCAGGAAATGCGATGATTAGTCCGCAGCAGGTTGAGGCAATGATCAAGGCGGAACTGCCAGACGCGCAAGTTCAGGTGCAAGACTTGACTGGTGGTGGTGATCACTATCAGGTGACAGTAGTTTCATCGCACTTTGCAGGTAAAGGGCTAGTGCAACAGCACCAGCTAGTTTATGGTGCGCTAGGGCAAGCTATGTCAACCGAAGCGATACATGCTTTAGCAGTAAAAACGTATACACCTGAAGCTTGGCAGGCAACAGCCGCTTCGTAAAATTAAGAGTTAAGAGTTATGAATTGTTAACTCCTCACTCCGCAACGCAGTGGCTCCACCTCAACTCTATTAATGCAGAATAGGAAACAGAAAAATCATGACACCAGAACTCAAAGAAAAAATTGACAACTTGTTAGAACAAAATAAGATCATGGTCTTCATGAAGGGAAACAAGTTGATGCCTCAATGTGGATTTTCCAACAATGTTGTGCAAATTCTCAATACATTGGGAGTCCCCTTCGAGACGGTTGACGTTCTATCCGACTCTGAAATTCGTCAGGGAATTAAAGAGTATTCCAACTGGCCGACAATTCCCCAAGTGTATATTGATGGTCAATTCATTGGCGGTTCAGATATCCTGATTGAACTATATCAAAAAGGCGAATTGCAGCAATTAGTAGAAGTAGCACTAGCTTCGTAATCCTCTTTTTTGTAGCAAACTAGAGCTTATACTACCGACTTTGTTCTAGTTCCAGTTGCGTAAAATATAGTTCTTTCGTAGGGGCACAACAATGTTCCCCACCGCATATTATCTCCTTCCCAGTCTCCGGCTGGGAATACTTATTTAGATGCGGGAGCCTCTAGCGCCAGTCCCAGTTATAATGTACATCTGGAATTTCCAGGTTTCTTTCTAGAAAAGAGATTGTAGCTTATTACACAGTAGTGAACTGCCGTTTTACTCCTAATCGGGATTGCATCCAAACAAATAAACTACGCCTCATCAAATTGCAAATGTATATAAAAGTCTGCGATCGCAACAAATAATGGCATTGTCTATGTAAGAAACAAAAAAATGAATGCTAAGCAAGTACACTCTTAGCTAAAGCTTGCTACTTGTGTGCTTTACGGAAAATGTTTACAAAAGTTTGCCTTGTTATGCTTCGACTCTACAATTCAAGATGAGCGATCGCAGCATTAACTAATATCTCACTTGAAACTGACATTGAAATGATTTAATCAGTTATTCAAAAATCCCCTCAGTTATATTAGCCAAACTAATACATGGCTGAGGGGAAGCGTATTATCTAATACAATATCTCCAAAATTTCACACCACTTAATCCGTTTATCAATACAGATAATATGCTATAATTACCTGCGTCAATACACGGTTACTATAAATGACCAAGTTAAGGGCATTAGTAGTAATCAGGTTGTGGCTGTGGTTGCGGCACTGCAAAATTTGATCCATCGTACAAGTAGCGGCTGGCTTCCTCTTCTAGACGATGAATCAGAAAAGGTTCAATAGCGTTACCATGTCGCAGTGCGGCTAAATATCCATCCAAATACATCCGCATGTCATCCGTACGATAACCGCGATTCCATAACTCGGCGAAGGCGTCGGTGAGTCTTTGGTAATAGCGGATGGTTTGTGTGTCTTGGAGCATAACTGCTGTATTAATCTCTCTGGAATGAGAATTGTAAATGATTCACGCCAAAATGTGAAGTCTCACTTTTAGTTTGGCATTAACTCAAAGTTAATAAATCTACTTTGGGCAATATCCCCAGCAGCTACAATCTAACTAGATCCTATTCCAGAAAAAATCGGAATATGATTATTTAGTAAGCTATTTTTATGATTTTCTCTATTAACAGCCAGATTAGATTGGTAAGGGCGGGGATCAATCTTGGTTAAGATAGAATCCGATTTTACCATAAGGCTGAAAGATGATTTTGGTAATCGTTAGCTAGTTTGATTACAGTTTTTCTGGACATTACAACCTGCTATTTAGCACGTTATTTAGCCAAAAGAACTTTTGATAAGTCTAACAAAAATTTAAGAATATTACTAATCGGCTCTCGGCAAGGCACAAATTAAAGATATTGCCACTCTTGCAATGAGGAAATGTAAAGATAATAGCAGATGAAGTAACAAAGGCTACAAAACCTTGGGCATGGGCTTGTTACTTTGAAAGTCATCGACGCTAAGGGGTCTTGCCGCCGTGGGTTCGGTTTGTATTGAAATCGTTGAGGGAAATCCCCATCTGAGGTCGTTGCTGGGTTGGCACTTGCAACAACTGGAATACCGCGTGCATCAAGCCGCCAGTATTTATCAAGCAAGGGAAGTATTTTTAAGCCATCAACCAACATTGGTTATTTTAGATGCTGACCTACCTGATGGCGATGGAATTGAGTTTTGTCGTTGGTTGCATCGCCAGCAGCAGCCTCTCATTCTCATGCTATCTGCTCGTAGTAATGAAGCTGATATCGTCGCAGGTTTAAAGGCAGGTGCAGATGACTACTTGAGCAAACCTTTTGGAATGCAAGAGTTTCTGGCAAGGGTAGAAGCATTAATTCGCCGTAAGCGCACACCCACTGCACCAGCTTATTTGGATTATGGCACTTTGCAAATCGATTTAGTACAGCGCCGCGTCCGCTTCCAAGGGGAATTTATCGACTTAACGCCCCAAGAATTCAGTTTGCTATATGTTTTGGCGCAAGCTGGGGGTGTGCCTTTGAGTAGGTCGGAATTGCTGCGTCGTGCGTGGCCTGACGCCATCGACAACCCGCGTACTATTGATACTCATGTTTTATCGCTGCGGAAAAAGGTTGAACTTGATCCCCGCCAACCCAGTTTGATTCAAACTATCCGCAATGTAGGATACCGTTTTAACATGGAAATTTTGAATGCCAATGTTTCACAATCACAAACAAAGTTAGCTAAAGAAAGATTTAGCAATCAACGCTCAACACTCAGTGGTCAATTAACACAGTCCTGAGTTCTGAGTGATGATTTTTAGGTTAGTAAGTTATTAATTTTGAGAGAATTCCTCACCACTATTTAACTCCATTCCTCATCTGCTTGGGCTTCTGCTTGCATCAAGTCTCGTAAGTTAACCCAATTTATTTCAGAAGCACTTTGATTTGCCAATAAATGACCTTGTTTTAGGTGTAATAACCGTGTACAAAACATCTGGGTTAACTCTAGTTGGTGATTTACCATCAAGATTGTAGTTTGATGAGTTTGACTCAGCTGGATTAAGACTTGCATCACATGAGAAACTTTACCAGCGTCTAGGGCAGAGGTTGGCTCGTCTAATAGTAAAATTTTCGGTTGTGTGACTAAGGCACGAGCAAGAGCTACTAGCTGTCGCTCTCCAGCGGAAAGTTGTAGCTCAGTCCGCCCTAACCATTCACTGGGAATGTGTAGTTGTTCTATCCAGTCACTAACTCGTTGCTGAATTGTCTGTTTGGAAAAACCACGCAAAAGCAAAGGATAAGCTAAGGCTTGCTGAACCGTCATACCCAATAGTTTCGACTCTTGTAATACAAGTGTCACCTCCTGGCGTAACTGGATAGCAGGAATTTGGCGATATTCTTGATTTTCTAGATAGATTTTACCGCTAGTAGGTTCAATCAGGCGGTTGAGGAGGCGTAATAACGAAGTTTTACCAGCACCAGATGAACCTACAATAGCCAGGCGATCGCCTGCAAACACCTCCAAAGAAATATCCTGCAATATGGGATATCCTTGCTGATTCCCTGAAAGTTGGGTTTTTAGTTTTGCAAACAGATTAACTTGCTCTAGCCTGAGTGTGGTTGCTGTCACATTATCCAAGTTAAATGGGGGAATGGGGACTAGTGATTGGGGACTGGGGATAGTTACCAATACCCCATGCCTAACTCTAAGTTAATTGTTGAGTGGCTAAGGCTGTGGCGATCGTCCAGCCATCGACTAATAGTAGCAGCAGAGTGAATCCGAATAAAATCAAGTACATCCACGGCTTTGCTAAAGGACGAACATCTGTAGTATCAATACCCGTCTTTGCTTGCACAATTTGCACCAAACGGGTAAATCCAGCTACACGCATCGGTAGTAAATAAGCTTTCCCCTCTTGACTAAGGAAATAATAAACTAGTCCTCCTTGTCCAGTGGTGCGGGGCTTTAACTCTTTCACCTGTGACCAAGGTAAAACCCAACCTTTACGGAAGAAGCGAGGAACCCAAGCGGGGTAAGTAACCTGAATTTCCTGGTCATCTACTATTATTCGTTCAGTCAATACCGCATATAAAGCAACGAAGCCGATGCTAATCCCTACCCATAATAATTCTGGTGATATGGGTGCAGCCGTTACTTGCGATAAGAAAGGTAATGGTACTGTAAGTGCTAGATATAGACTCAACAACGTAATCCGAATCAACGGAGACAGGTGAAAAATAGAAGCTGAGGTATTGGCTGAATTTGCTGTCACGGCTCAATCACGATTATTGTCTTTAAGTTCATACTAACTGGGAACCTGGTAAGCATTCAGGCAAACAAATACGAAACCTGTTGATACTTTTATTTTCTCTATGCCAGTAGAGGTTCCAGAGAAACACTTTCTGGAAGTTGTCTTAACGGTTCAATTAAGGTAAATACTTTTGCACTACACTCCAACCAGTCAAAGACACCCAAGCAAATCCCACAAATAAGATAATATTCACACCGATGTGTAAAGGTCTAGCCCAAGGTCGTCTAGGATGAATTTGCGTAGCACTGAAAGCAGACAGTAAAACTAACACTACTACTATCAGCCCAGCCACCAAGTGTGATGAGTGTCCTAAAGAACCGAAGTGTCCCAAAGTGCCAACAATACCAATTACCAGCAGTAGCAGCACTAAACTTACCATGCTGATACCCATTATGTAGTGGAGCGATCGCACTCCCCGATTTCCGCTCATAAATGGGTTAATAAAAGGGAACTCCCGCAAAGTTCTCGCCCGAAACATTAAAACGCCCGTAACGGCTAACATCAAATATGCCAGCACAGACAACCCCATTGACCAAGCGGCTATTTTCCACAGCCAAATAAAAGAAGGCAGATTCATCAGGTAATGAGCTACAAAAAAGCACATTTTCTCGTGAGTGCATTCAACAGTCAACAGTCCAAAGTCAGAGTCAGCTGTTACATTTTGAAGTTGCACATTAACTCTTTAGGTCGTCATTAGTCATTTGTGTTCATAAAGGACTAATGACTAATAACGGTTTTAACGAAAAGATGCAACATTTAGGCAAGTTAGCTTACCTAATTACTCTTGACCCTTGACCCTTGTACAGACGCGATTAATCGCGTCTCTACTCTTGACTCTTGACCAATAAATAAAAAGGGCTACTGAATTCAGTAACCCCCAAATTGAGCAAAATTGAGCAAAATTTTTTTCTTAATCAACAGATGCTAAACCAGCGACTTGTAAAGGTTTTATGGTATCTCCGGTTTTTGTATTAAGTTGCACTATTTGTCTGGTATTAAGAGAGTCTTTTTCTTCTGACGAGTTTGTATCAAATTCATAACTGCTTGGTTCCTTGAGCATCAAGCGATCGCACGGAATCTTATCGGATAAAATTGCACTTGCCATCATACCCGTATGAATCTCCATTTGAGCTTTCCGTGGAGCTTCAAACACGAGGCGTTGTCCAGGAAAAACAACCCGTTCAAAGTACCAGTTGGGAATATTGGAGATGCGAGCCACTTGTATCTTGCTCGTGGCATTAACGTAGCAGCAGAGAATTTTCGCTGATTGCTCAGGTGGTAGAGGATCTAATATTTGAGCCATAACTGCTGAGGAGCTTTACGCCACAATTTTACATTACACTAGCCCAGCCTAGCATCCGCTGATCCCCACTGCTGTAACTCCGAATACCAACTGAATCTTTAGAGATTATTTCTATCTAAAGAAGTACTTATAAAGTTATGAAATTTTTGTAAAAATCTATTGCTTTTTGAAAATTATACACTATACGTAAAAGTTTTTAATATTTTTCTCTAGCAAAAAACTTGAACTCGCCTAAAGAGATAATTAGGGTATGGGCATAACGACTATTCTCTTGCTTCTTGCCTAAGTAACAAGTGAGTTTTTCTGTTTCATCTGTCCCAAGACTAATCAGCTGCGATCATCGCTTAATGAATAAGCTCAATGTTATCGTAAAGCTATATGAAAAGTATCTTCATAAAGCCTGTCGCTAAATGTCATGCATTTGGCACAACAATTTTATTGATTCTGACAATTGGCAACGCAAAATTTGCACGTATCAAAAATCGGCTTATATGTCAAGCAAGATTTTGATAGATACAGAGTAGCCAAAACAAACACACGCTTTAAAACCAAATTTTTTCTCATTTTCCCCGAAAGATTGGCAAGATGGAAGCTAAAACACCCATGACGGAAAATCGAATTCTCTACGTTCGCCTTCCCTGTAACCCCATCTTTCCTATTGGGGTTATCTACCTTAGCGATCACGTTCACAAGCAGTTTCCCAATATCGAACAGCGTATCTTTGATTTGGGAACAGTACCACCTTTAGATTACGCTGCCGCCTTGGATCGCTGTATCGATGAATTTAAACCGACACTACTAGTCTTTTCTTGGCGAGATATCCAAATATATGCCCCAGTAGGGGGACGCGGTGGTAATCCCCTGCAAAACGCCTTTGAATTTTACTACGCCAAGAATCCTCTATTGAAACTACGCGGGGGATTGGGCGGTTTGCGAATCTTTATCGCTTACTATGTAGAATTGTGGCGCAACCTGGGATTAATTAAACGCGGTTTAAAACGTGCCCAGAAATATAATTCTAATGCCCGTGTAGTTGTGGGCGGTGGTGCAGTCAGTGTATTTTACGAACAGTTGGGTAAAAGCTTACCCAAAGGAACAATTATTTCTGTGGGTGAAGGGGAAACCCTATTGGAAAAACTTTTAAGTGATAGAGAGTTTCAAGATGAACGTTGTTACGTAGTAGGAGAAATTCAACCACGAAAACGGCTAATTCACGAACAACCCACCCCACTAGAGAAGACTGCCTGTAACTACGATTATATTGAAAGCATTTGGCCTGAATTTAACTATTACCTGCAAGAACAAGACTTTTACATCGGTGTTCAAACTAAGCGTGGTTGTCCCCATAATTGCTGCTATTGCGTCTATACCGTAGTTGAAGGTAAACAAGTACGCATCAACCCAGCCGATGAAGTTGTTGCTGAGATGCGGCAATTATACGATCGCGGCATTCGCAATTTCTGGTTTACCGACGCCCAATTCATCCCAGCGCGGAAATTTATCGACGATGCTGTAGAACTATTACAAAAAATCGTCGATTCTGGCATGACAGACATCCACTGGGCAGCATACATCAGAGCCGACAACCTAACACCAGAGTTGTGTGAGTTGATGGCAAAAACCGGAATGAACTACTTTGAAATTGGTATTACCAGTGGTTCTCAAGAACTCGTGCGGAAAATGCGGATGGGGTACAATCTGCGAACCGTCTTGCAAAACTGCCGTGATTTAAAAGCAGCTGGTTTTAATGATTTGGTTTCCGTTAACTACTCCTTTAACGTCATTGACGAACGCCCCGAAACCATTCGCCAAACCATTGCCTACCACCGTGAACTAGAACGGATTTTTGGCGCGGATAAGGTCGAACCTGCTATCTTTTTTATTGGACTGCAACCCCATACCCATTTAGAAGAATATGCTTTCAAAGAGGGCATCCTTAAACCAGGATATGATCCAATGAGCTTAATGCCTTGGACAGCCAAAAAACTCCTTTGGAACCCTGAACCTCTTGGTTCATTCTTTGGCGAAGTCTGCTTGCAAGCTTGGCAACAAAACCCTAACGACTTCGGACGCGAAGTCATGAACATCTTAGAAGAAAAGCTTGGTTGCGCTGACTTAGAAACAGCACTTTCGGCGCCAATGGAGACGAAAGAAAAACAGTTGGTAACTATTTGATAGAAGACGCATAATCAAATCAGGCAAAATTCCGTCTCCTTATCCTCCACTCCCCGACTATTCTGCGATTATTTTCACCAAATCCCATGTTAGAAGGTTCAATCCTACAACAGCTGGAAACAGCCCATCGTCAAAGTACCAGGCCAATTCGATTCGGGGTGTACTACAAAAATACCCTAGTCTCCCTTTGCCATGCCCTAGAAGACCAAATCTTAGCCGACGAAGGCACACCCCTAGTTATCACAGCCTTTCAACAGGGGAAATGGTATCTGCAAGAAGCCCAACGATATGCAGACATCGCCCAGCGCAGCCGCGAAATTGCTATTATAGCTGCTCCTGATACTGGTTTTGCTGAACATCCCACAAGTCAATTATCCAATGTAGACTTAGTAGAATTAGATCCAGTCGATCCAGTAGCGCAAGAATGGCACTTAATTATTCTGTCGCCAGCATACACAGCAATGGTAATTTGTCAAGAATTATCAGAAGCAGATTATGGGAATGCTGGAGTACCCACATCAGACTTAGAGCGCAAATTCTACGGCTTGTGGACATTTGAGCCAGAGTTAGTCCAAGAGACAGCAGAAATAGCGATCGCTCACATCCAAAAATACAACTCAGCACTGGCGCAAAAACTTACAGATCATAAACAGGCAATCATACCATCAATTACTAGATCGCAAAATTTGGGTGCAGTTGTCTCCCGTGTAGTCGATTACCTCCAGACTGGGCAGGATAATTTATCCATCCCCACAGCACTTCGGCAACAAGCACTTGATCGCAACTTGGTTTCTAACGAAATCCAAGCATTTTTGCGAATGGCGCAACTGATGGACATGGCAGATGTCAACAATCCAATGGCAGCGGCGGAAGTAGTTGTACTTGCTGAGGCAATGGGGCAGCTTTTAGATCTTCCTGCATGGCAGATTAAAAGATTGCGACTGGCGGGTTTGTTGCACCGCATAGATCCACTACAAAAAGCCGAAAGCGTTCTCACTGGCGGTATATCCACACGCTACCAAGAAGATGCCCCTAGTTCTCCCTTAACTTGTCCCTTAGTACCGGGAGCGCAAGTACTGAGAACAATGTCACGACTGCGGGCAGTTGCTCAAATCATTACTCACCAAACCGAGTGGTGGAATGGCACAGGAGAACCAGCGGGTTTAGCTGGGGATGAAATTCCCCTAGAGTCGAGAATATTAGCATTATTGGCAGACTTTCAGTGGCGAGTCAATCAGCAAAAATTGTCAAATCAGAGCCGTCAAGAAATGTTTTCTCAAGCTTTGGATGAGTGCAGACAGCAACAATCTACCCGTTTTGACCCTAAACTTGTAGATACCCTAACTTTGCTAGTCATGGGTTTACAACAGGGACTTGACTTACCCCAGATGACACCCAAAGTCAGCGCGGGCATCTGGATTCTTGATTCCCGATGGGATAGCCACAGCAAGACTAATGAGGAAATTGGTAGTTACCCCAAATGAATATTGAAGCCATTAGATTAGGAAAACTCAAACAGCTACCAGGGGCAAATTTAGAAGACGAGGAACTCTCTCAACTCGATTTAAGCCGCATTAATCTTGCTGGCGCTACCCTTGTCGGCACTAATTTCGCTGCTTCTAAACTTGAAGGTGGGCATTTGGAAGGGGCGAATTTGATGGGGGCGAACCTCCAAGAAACTGACTTGCGGGCGAACCTAATGGGAGCAAATTTAATGCAAGCAGATTTAACGGGGGCTGACTTGCGGGGTAGCAATTTGCGCGGTGCTAACCTAATGGGAGCAATACTTAGTGATGTGTCGTTAGCCGGTGCTTTCGTGAGTGGTGCTAACTTGATGAATGTGAACTTACAAGGTGTTGACTTGCGGGGTGCTGACTTACGAGGTACAAACCTAAGTGGGGCGAATCTCAAAGGTGCAGACTTGAGTCGTGCCGATTTGCAAGGGGCGTTATTGAGTGAGGCAAATCTTGAAGAAGCTGACTTGCGGGGGGCGAATTTGGCAGGGGCGAATTTAACAGGGGCGAATTTGCTTTGTGCGGAATTAGAAAGTGCGAATTTGAATGGCGTTAATTTGGATAAGGCGTGTTTGGTAGGTACAGTGGTTGAGACGCCAGCGTAAAGATTGCACCAAAAAGCCCAGTATCTTTGGCTATTGTGAAAATTTTCGCAGGTGAAGCAGGTGAAAATTCGTGAGCCTAACTGTACCCAGTAGCAGTCCTTATTAAGGAATTAAAGCATGACCGACGAAAGCCAATCAAACAACTCAGATGAAGAGGAGTTTGACCCGGTAACAAATCCAACGGATTGGTCAGCAGCAGAAACAAAGTTAGCCTGTTTTGCGCTTGCTAGAAGCAAGGGTAAACGGTTGGTTAAAATCATCAACACCAAAAAACCATTTATGCCGATTATTTGTATTTTTGAGGACTACCCAGAATGATACCCGTCGCCACACAAGTTTCAATCACCGCAATCATTCCCATATTGACCGCTATCGGAAATCGGCAATGGGAACAGTTCAAAGAACTGGAGGCAGATTTTGTATCTCAGTATGGAGTAGAGGTCTGGCAAGAGGTTTTTAATTTTCGTCTCAAGCCAGCACTGGATAAAGATTCTGACAGATGGCTACTGACCCAGTGGTGTGGTGAAGGAATTAGCTCAGTCAAAAATGTGGCGTAGATCCGACCGCGCAAGATGAATCATGGCGATCATTTAACTAAAGACTTTTCCTAAGTGCGCTTTTAATGCATGAATACTGCTTTGCTGAGACATCAACTTTAGACTAGACAAAAATTTAGCTTCTTTTTAGCCAATATTTTATTTTTCCATAAGTTTATTACTTATTTTTAATTTTTAAGACTCCGCCTCCGTATCCACAAAGCCAGTACACTCATCAACAGCACCCCCATCAATCCTTGTAAGGGATTATTATTCACACCAGTCACCCAATCAGGAACTTTACCAGAATGTTTCGTTAATTCCCCAACATTAATGATGTAGTAGCCCCAAACGAAACCACCATGCAAACCGATTGGTAAACCCAAGCGTCCCCTACGCCAGCGCTTTCCCCATACCTGCGTTAACCCCAGCACTACTAAAGCTGGAAATTGTGGCAGTGTATTAATAATTGCCTCTAGCGGCTTAATAAAGTGCAATGCAGCAAATGCAATGGCATCTGTCCATAGCGCCACACTCGGACTGTAGTCTTGCTCTAACTCATTTAGCAACCAGCCTCGGAATAATAATTCCTCAGCAAACCCGATACCTAAGCCGACAATTAAACCTTCTAAAATCACTTTTAGCAAAAAAACTTTTGGTTGTTGCCACACCAGCCAACCTAAAAAACCTTGTATCCCAAAGAGTATCAGAATGTTAATTAACCCCATAGCCAAACCACGCAGCAAATCCACACCATTGATCCGCGTGAATTCTAAGCCGTAATCTCGTAGTATTTGTGGCTGCTTATAGATATATTTGCCCCATAACTTGAGGAGAACAATAAACTCAACATATAGCAACACCATTGTCAAGATACTTACTAAGTTAGAATCACGCACTAGTAAGTAAATTGGTGCAGCCAAGGGCAACCACAGCAGCAATAAAATAACAATAAAACAACCCAGCCTAATAGGGGCAGGGCTTTGGGCTAAAGGGGCAAGGTTTATTTTCATACAAAATAAGTCAATAATCACCAGTCAAAACTCTAGATTTCGACAAATGACAAATGACAAATGACTAATGACTATTCATCAGGTTCAATTGTGCTACTTAAACCATGACTTTTCAATGTTTCGCAATAGAACTCAGCATGTTCTTGAGCGCAAGTAATAACCAAAGCTAGCCCGTTTGTATGCGCTTCCATCATGATGCTAACAGCTTGGGGCTGGGTGAGGCTGGGCACAGTGGTTATTAGTGCCTGCACCACGTACTCCATAGAGTTGTGGTCGTCGTTATGAAGCAAAACGCGATATCGAGGCGCGAGCTTACGGGATGTGGAACGCTTTTCAATGGTTTCAACTGACACGGCTCTTTGCTCTTTTCTCGTTGATTCACTACAACAAAGTCTCTGTCGAGCGATCGCTTAACAGTTATTTACTTATTCTATAGTATTTCTGTCTAGATACTATGCCAGTAAAATCTTTTCAGGCTAGGGGCAATCACGACAGTATTTCGTGAGTACCTGTAAAACCTATGTTTAAGGCTACCGTGAGGGTGTTATCCTAATGTTTCAGGACTTTCACCCAAGCATAGCGCATTCTGGCTCTTAAAATGAAGGAAGCTATAAAACAATCGTTGCCACTGCCCAAATTGCTTAATGATGGACATGAGCCTAGACTTTCAACCGGGACAAATTGTGGCTTTAGAGCATGGCGACAGAAATCTGTATGCAGAAGTCATTCAAGTCGTAGTTTCTCGCCAGTTGTGTTGGGTGCGTCCTTTGCTGCTTGTCACTTTCATCGAACAATCATCTGTAATTACTGACTTACGAGATGCATCGGACTTACTTTGGCATATTAATTTATTTCGACCAGCTCTAGACACAGAAGTAATTACCTTGTTAAGTCAGGTTTTAGCAAAGGAACCAAAAACTGAACCTGATTTAGTTGCTAAGCAGCAACTAAATGAGTTTATTCATCAACTTTGGCAAGCATACCAAAATAGTGCTGAGTAACCGAACTTCAGAACGCCGGATGCCGACCTCAGAGTTCTCGCTGAGAAATGAGTGCTGTTAGCTTTCTTCTCTACGATAGGCTGCGCTAACGGGGCGTTTAGCCCGTGCTGAGTAATGAGTGAGTGCTCAGCTGCTCCATAACCGATGCTTTCAATTATGAGAAGCTATATTTGTCAAGTAGCAAGGATACAAATTAGCCTTTTCAAGGTGTGATTTTGTATTTTTCTTAGTGTCTTAGTAGTTCAAAAATTGACTTTTGAACCACTAAGACACCAAAGTGAAAAGCCCAAAGATCGGTAAATTTTTTGGGTGTTTCTATCCACCTTGCAAGAGTTAGATTTAAATAGTTCACCTTGTAGATAAAGTACAAGTGATGATATCGCGCTTGTTATGTACACTGTTTGTACTAAAAATTGTTTTACCTATTTTAAAATTTGATTGCTTTAGTCTTTCTCAAATTAATTTGATATTAAGAAAGAAGCATTAACAGCAAATCAATTAGAATTACTATCCTAAGTTAGGAACCAACTGAATTCGACCCGCATCCATCTCTGCCATTAATAATTCCAAAGCTTCGTAGTCAACGTCAGATATATAACCCAATTCTGTCAGCTCTGAGTTGATTTCATTTTCTATTTCTGGAGTTAATTTTTTAATGTCAAGAGCTTTTTCTACTAATCGACGAATAGCGTACTTAGTTCTCATAAATCATAAACCAACTGTATATAATACAAAATTATCTAAGATAAAGTTAAGTATAAATTGTGATCTTAAACCTTGTTTTTTGTGATTTATATCACAATTTAATTAAATAGATAATTGTGAGCAACCCTATAATATGCCATTAATAATCATGAAAGTAAAAGTCTTTAACCTACTACTGGGCCTTAGCTAAATCGGCTTTAGTCATATACCAGGCAAGGTTTATCAGCATCGTTACGGATGACTTGTTTGGTCTACGCTTGTCTATGTTGATTGTTTTTGAACTGAGATAAAAAAAAAGTATATATAAATACATTTTACTATGCATTTAGGACAATCTTTAAACAGAGATACTAAAGCAATAAAGATTCAGCAAAGAGACTTAAGACGTATGGTCGATGCAACAGAAAAGAGTTTATGTTCAAATAAACCTCAGCTTGACGCTTCAATAACTCTTAATAGGATGTAATTATGCAAGCAGTACTTAAATATCCCAAGATTACAGTTATTCGTCCCCAAGGCTGCCTGAATGCTGCAAACGCTTTAGAATTTGAACGAGATCTGACCACAGCGTTAGCACAAGATGGTATGTCCATCTTGGTAGTGGATCTAGCAGCAGTAGAATCTTTAGACAGTGCAGGCTTGATGGCATTGGTATCTGCACTCAAGCTGGCTGGAACTTTAGGAAAGAGTTTCCGGCTTGGTTCTGTTTCTCCATCCATTAGAATTATTTTTGAAATGACACAACTCGATAGAGTTTTTGAGATATGGAGAGGCGAAGCCGAGTTGGCACAGATAACTCTGTAAACGCTTTTGTGAGGAGAGATTGGAGTAGAGAGTTTCGCTATGGACACACGTGTCATCAGACATCTGAACTTCAAAGAGGGTTCTCTTTCCTCCACTGGCGCTACAGTTGCCAGTCCCTAGATGCAGCAGTTTTGCCGATTGACTAGATTCAGTTACATAACTTTATGTCACTAGAGTAATGCTGGAGCAAAGCTTGGGTTGAGAGCATAGTTTATGTAAAGGAATTGTAAGTTGCAATATTCAAGTTTGTGGAAAACCCGATCAATGCTAAAGTTAGAAATGAGTAGCTGTAATTAAGGTAGCTAGAAGATAGCATAGTGGCTGTTGCAGTTGAACAATTAATAACATCGGATATTTTAAAACCAGCGCGTTACCTAGGTAATGAGCGCCTAGCAGTACACAAACCTTGGGGTACGTCAGCAATACGTTGGGTTTTAACCTACCCAGAAGTGTATGAAGTTGGTGCTTCCAATTTAGGGCACATCATCCTCTATAACGTTTTGAATGCCCAGCCGCGCCAATTATGCGATCGCGCTTATCTGCCAGGCCCAGATCTGGCAACAAAGCTACGCCAAACCAACACACCCTTATTTGCGGTAGAGTCAAAGCGATCGCTCACAGAATTCGACATTCTAGGTTTTAGCCTCAGTTACGAACTGGGAGCAACCAATATTCTAGAAATGTTGGATTTGGCTGGAATTCCCCTGACGTGGCGTGAGAGACAAGAAAATAGAGTGGCAGGGGAAGCAAGGAGAGAATCTTTTAATTCCCAGTCTCCATTTCCGTTAATTTTTGCAGGAGGACAGACGGCAACATCAAATCCTGAACCATACGCCGACTTCTTCGACTTTTTTGCTCTCGGCGATGGAGAGGAATTGTTACCAGAAATTGGCTTGGTCTTGGAAGAAGGCAAACAAGTAGGATTGAACCGAGAACAACTACTACTGGATCTGGCACAAATACCAGGTGTATATGTTCCCCAATTTTACAACATGGCAAAGGATGGCTCAGTTCATCCCAATCGCCCAAATGTTCCAAAACGAATTCTGCGACGGGTTGCGACTCCAATACCAGCTTATTCTATTGGGTTAGTTCCCTATGTAGAGACGGTACATGACCGTTTAACAATTGAAATTCGGCGCGGTTGTACTCGTGGCTGTCGCTTTTGCCAACCAGGAATGCTTACACGACCAGCACGGGATGTAGAACCAGAGCAAGTAGTAGAAGCGATTGAACAGGGAATGCGAGCGACTGGTTACAATGAGTTTTCCCTACTATCTCTGAGCTGTTCTGATTATTTATCCCTGCCGGCGGTGGGGATGGAAATTAAAAATAGGTTAAAAAATGAAAATATTTCTCTGTCTTTACCTAGCCAACGGGTAGATAGATTTGATGAAAACATTGCTAATATCCTGGGTGGTACGCGGCAAGGTGGACTGACTTTTGCTCCTGAAGCTGGAACCCAGCGGATGCGGGACATAGTTAATAAAGGTTTGACGAATGAAGAACTGTTACAGGGTGTGAAAACCGCTTGCGAGAAAGGTTGGGATAAAATCAAGTTGTATTTCATGATTGGCTTGCCGGGTGAGACGGATGCAGATGTTTTAGGGATTTCAGAAACAGTCAGCTGGTTACAAAGAGAATGTTGGGTTAAAAACAGAAAACGGCTTAACTTTAACTTGACGATTTCTAACTTTACGCCCAAGCCGCATACGCCGTTTCAGTGGCACTCTGTTTCTACAGTTGAGTTTAAACGTAAGCAAAACCTACTGCGGCAAGAATTTCGCCGGATGAAGGGAGTAAAGGTGAATTTCACCGATGTCCGCATTTCGGCAATGGAGGACTTCATTGGACGAGGCGATCGCACTCTTGCTAAAGTATTACGCCGTGCCTGGGAATTAGGTGCGGGTATGGATTCCTGGTATGACAACGTAGATCAAGCATTCACAGCTTGGGGGTCGGCGATCGCACAAGCCGGTTTAGACTGGAAATACCGTCAAGTGGAAAACGGTGAATGGAATTTATTTCATCAAGAGGAGTACAGAAGTACAGAAGCAGAGGAAATTACCCAAGATTCTGTTCATAACTTAGCACTCAATACTCCTCTGCCTTGGGAACACATTGATACGGGTATTGACAAAAAATGGCTTAAAGAAGATCTACAACGTGCTCTAGAAGCTGCAACTGTTCCTGATTGCTCGTTTGAAGGTTGTTCCCACTGTGGCGTTTGCGGCACTGACTTCGGACACAATGTCGTCATCAACCCGCCTGCTATCCCAGAATTCGCTGGTAATTTTGTCCCCAATACCACCAAAGCACAACGACTACGCGTTTGGTTTGGCAAACAAGGTGATATAGCTTTGGTGAGTCACCTAGATTTGATGCGTCTGTTTGACCGAGTAATGCGACGAGCAAGTTTACCAGTTGCTTTCACGGGTGGGTTTCATCCAAATCCACGAATTTCTCTAGCAACTGCTTTGGCGCTGGGAGCTACTAGTAGTGGTGAAATTGTCGATTTTGAGTTAACTATGCCAGTGGAAGTTGATACTTTTTGGAAAAAACTAGCTAAGGAACTACCCACAGACATACCCATATATCATGTGGCACAGCTAGATTTAAAAGCTAGTGCAGCTACCCAACTGCTGGAAGCAGCAGAGTATTTGATTACCGTAGCAGCAGATAAAGAAATAACACCTGCACAATGGCAAGACTGGATTGATACAATTAAAGCCAAAGAGGAGCTTTGGTACGAGCAAACGACTAAATCAGGTAATAGCCAGTTAATAAATCTGCGCGATCGCTTATTTGAACTAGAATTAGTCGAAACCTATCAAAGTATTGCAGAGTCCATATGTGTTATGCGTTATGTGGGTAGTTATCGCCAAGATGGTGTGCTGTTGCGTCCCGAACAAATTCTGTTTATGCTTGAAATAGTGGCTGGTGAAATTCAGAGCTTTGGCTTGGGAGCCTCGAACTTTGTAGAATTTCAACTCTTACACATCCATCGCAATCGGCTAGTTTTAGGGGTATAATCCCTGAAGGGCAACTTGCTAGTAGTTGTCTTGATAGGGCATATCATGAGAATTGATTTTTAGCAAGGTTGCGTTAGAATGTGATGAAGAGAAATTTTCTGGCGCTGCATTGAATCAACTGGTTCACTACCCTCGTAATTAGAGGGCGAAAGCAAAGATATTTAGAGTGTAACTTCTAGGATTTTATCCCAGACAAACTAAGGCAGATTAAAGAACACTCTCTGTATAGCTAACTTGTGAATCAGTAACTAACAGCAGGCTCCGTCGGCAACTCTTTCTCTATGCTTTTAAAACAACTGCTGAATGCCTAATCTACAGTAGTACTGAGTACTGAGGAGCCAGCCGTGTGCGAAGGTTCCCTCCGTTGAGCGGACTGGCGTTGCTGAGTGTAACCCTAAAGATGACTACGGGGAATAGAAAACAGAAATAGTTTCTTTTTCTTAAGAACTCAGTCGGTTGCTTTCAAATCAAGCCTCCTGACTCAAAAGCTCACTCAGCAAAAACTCTGAGCGGCGGCTTTCGCTCCTCAGAAGTTCAAGTACTCAGAACTTTCAACTCAGGACTTCCTTTGGTGAAGGTATTGCATCAAAAATCAACCACAGACAGTTGATTTCATTACTTAAACAATATGCAGCCGTTCTGGATTAATCAGGCGTGTAAACGCAATTACAGCGTCAACAGCTCTTTGACTTTGAGCCGAGATTCGCAATTTTTATTATCAGTAGCGCTTTTGGGGCTGGCAGGGGCGAAAGGCGTAACAAACCTCCAGGGCTACATTGGTGCTGCCAATTTTTGAGGAAATTGAATGCCAAAACAAATTATTATCGCGGAGCAGCATCAAATTGCTGCTGTCTTTTCTGAAGACCAAATACAAGAACTTGTTGTTGCTACAGGTCATCACCAAATAGGTGATATCTACTTAGGTGTTGTAGAAAATGTATTACCTGGGATAGATGCAGCTTTTGTCAATATTGGAGATCCAGAGCGCAACGGTTTTATTCATGTAACTGACTTAGGCCCATTGAAGCTAAAGCGTACCGCTGCGGCAATTACAGAATTATTAGCACCACAGCAAAAAGTTTTGGTGCAAGTGATGAAAGAGCCAACAGGGACAAAAGGGCCGCGGCTTACTGGTAACATCACCTTACCCGGACGCTACGTAGTACTGATGCCCTACGGCAGAGGTGTAAATTTATCGCGGCGGATTAAGAGTGAAAGCGAGCGCAACCGCTTAAGGGCACTGGCGATTTTGATCAAGCCTGCGGGGATGGGTTTGCTAGTGCGTACCGAAGCAGAAGGCAAACCCGAAGAAGCGATTATGGAAGACTTGGAAGTGCTGCAAAAGCAATGGGAGTCTATCCAGCAAGAAGCCCACTCAACCCGTGCCCCAGCGCTACTCAACCGAGACGATGACTTTATCCAGCGTGTATTGCGAGATATGTACGGCGCCGATGTGAATCGGATTGTAGTGGATTCCAGTACTGGCTTGAAACGGGTGAAGCAGTATTTGCAGAACTGGAGTGGAGGTCAGACACCGCAAGGATTGTTGATTGACCATCATCGCGATCGCTCTCCAATTTTAGAATACTTCCGCATCAGTGCTGCGATTCGAGAAGCCTTGAAACCTAGGGTAGACCTACCTTCTGGAGGCTACATCATCATTGAGCCAACAGAAGCATTAACAGTAATTGATGTCAACTCCGGTTCCTTCACGCGATCAGCGACAGCCAGAGAAACAGTTCTGTGGACAAACTGCGAAGCTGCAACAGAAATTGCTCGCCAGCTGCGTCTGCGGAATATCGCTGGAGTAATCGTCGTTGATTTCATTGATATGGAATCGCGGCGCGACCAACTGCAAGTTCTAGAACACTTTAACAAATCACTCAAAGCAGACAAAGCTCGTCCCCAAATTGCTCAACTAACTGAGTTAGGTTTGGTAGAACTGACCCGCAAGCGTCAGGGTCAAAATATTTACGAATTGTTTGGTGAAACTTGCCCCACTTGTGGCGGTTTAGGGCATACTGTGCGTTTGCCTGGAGAAAGCGAAAATCGCATGCCAACACCAGTAGAAATACCAGAACGTTTTGTATCGCCACCTCACAGAGAACCGCGTCAGCCAGTTGCTCGCATCACGGAACCACGAGAAACCTACGATGGGTTTGGAGAAGCATTCGATACTGACTCAGAATTGGGTGCTCTAAATCTAATTAATCATCCTAGCTATCAAGAATTAGGCGATAACAACAAACGTCGTACCCGTACCCGCCGTCATCGGATTGGTATCAATGGGGTAAATGGGAAAGATGAAACGCGGGTTGTTGCCAATCCACTGTCTTTTGTTAACGAGTCAGACTTAGACCTTGATGCTGATGAAGAACTAGGAGCAACATCTGAGATACCTGCGCCTAGCCTCGGTAAACCCGGCTGGAGTGAAAGAACAGAACGGACTAAAGTTACAGTTACCAAGGCAGAACCAGTTAAACCCGTTGTAGAACCGCCAGAGATTGTTTCTGTGGAAATGACACGAGACGAACAAGATGTCTTCGCCTTGATGGGAGTCTCTCCATTGGTGCGTTTGAATCGGGAGGTTAAAAATCCTAAATCTGTAATTATTAACGTTACCCTTCCTGGACAACTGCCAACTACACCAATAGAATCAACCTCAGACTCAACTGTTGCTCAAAGAGCAACTTCTGAAGTAAGCGCACCTATCTTGCCTACACAACGAGTTGAGCTAGAACAGAAATCTTTGCCACAAGAGATAATCACAATAGAGGAATCAGGATTTACCGCGAATCCTTCGGGACGTTCTGCCAGAAGCTCAGCTGCCAACGCAAACGCAGATGAAAGTGAAGCTAATAGCGCCTCCACTGCCAATCGTCGCCGTCGTCGTCGTTCTTCTGCGGTAGATGAAGGCACATCCACCCTTGACGAAAGTTAACTGATTCTATGGTAAAAACAGAGCAAACTGCCACTGCTCTTTGTACTTCAGTACCCTTGGGCGAATCAAGTTGGCTGGAGTTTTCCACCTTGTCAGGTATTCAAGGGTTACTTGCAGGCGTGGATGAAGTAGGCCGAGGATCTTTATTTGGGCCTGTGGTTGCGGCAGCAGTGATATTACCAGATCACGCTTTGCCGAAACTGATAGCAGCTGGAATTAAAGACAGTAAAAAGTTGTCTAGTTCTCGTAGAACTCAGTTGGCACAGCAAATTTGTGGGCTGGCCATAGATTGGAAAATCGGCTTTGCTTCAACTGCTGAAATTGACAAGATGAATATTTTGCAGGCAACACTGCTAGCGATGAAGCGAGCTGTGCTGAAGCTGAAGGTACAGCCTGTACTCTGCTTAATTGATGGCAATCAGTCAGTGAAAAACTTGCTAATACCGCAACAAACAATAGTCAAAGGGGACGAGCGATCGCTCACTATTGCCTCTGCTAGCATTGTTGCTAAAGTTTGGCGCGATAATTTGGTGCTGCGTCTGGCAGCAAAATACCCTATGTACGACTTAGCGCGTAACAAAGGTTATGGCAGCCAGCGGCATTTGCTGGCTCTGCAACAATACGGTTCCTCACCCCTGCATCGCAAGTCTTTTCGCCCTTGCCAAATGAAAGTACTGAGTAGTTAAATAATTATTCAGGATTCAGCATTGGCAATTCAGTACTGTCATCGTCAAGCCCTTTGTCTTTAGTTTGTGATATCACCCAGTGGCGATAATCAGCTAGAAGGTGATGTGACAAACGTTGCTTAACTGTCAACAGCACACTCTTGAGCAAACCATTGCCGGTTGCTTCTAAAATCGGCTTGGGAGTGAAGGAAAATGGCGGTGGCAGATCCACCTGTACTTCTAAATCGGCTCTCCCTTGTAGGCGAGTGCCAGTGTTTAGCTCTTTGGGACATAAATATCCGTTTAAATTTAGAGCAAAGCGCTGATTAACATACTCGAAACCAACAATTTCACAACCTACCGATCGCAAATAAATTATTCCATTTGATTCTGCCCAGACCCTCATGTCTACTGTGGGTTGAATACTCAATGACATAAAAGTCATAGGACGCATTTTCAAGCGAAATACTTCCTCGGAAAGCTGCTGAATACGACTGTTATCAACCAAAGCTCTAACCAGACGTGGAGGCTGACGCAAGTAGTGCTGAATAGGAATAGGCTGCTGTGGAACAGCAATTTCCACCGATTGGGAAGCAGTAAACTTGGTAGCCATGAGTTGAAGGAAATAATTGTTTGATACTTCTATTATTAATTAATTTATTATGTTTATTTTTTTAATTCAATCAAAGAAATATTTATCAGGACTGATTTTTTTTAAACCTATATTTGCTTATAGTTATCCTTCATTAATTTAGACATTTTGAGAAATTATGATTAGTCTCTTCAGAGAGATAAACTTAAGTGCACATAGCATTAATGAAAAACCGCTCTCACTTACTACTACTGCTGCTGTGGTTAGCCATTGGCACTGGTCTACGCTTTTTGCGTTTGGCATCTCTACCACCTTGGACTGATGAGTGTGCAACGATAGTTTTTAGTTTAGGCAATAGTTTTCACACAGTACCACTTAATCAGGTAATTAGTTCGGATGTTTTGTTACATCCACTGCAACCTACTCTCACGGCTGGAATTAGCGCAGTTATCAAGCATTTATTTGATGAGAGTAATCATCCGCCAGTCTATTTTGCTCTGGCACATTTCTGGATGAAAATGTTTTCGCTCACAGGGGAACTAGCCTCAATTTGGGTGGCGCGATCGCTCAGTGCTTTGTTCGGAGTTGCATCGATTCCTGCCATGTTTGGTTTTGGCTATTTAGCTTTTCGCTCCAAGTTGGTAGGTCAGATGGCAGCAGCAATGATGGCAGTTTCACCCTACACTGTTTTCCTGGCTAGAGAAGCACGACATTATACTTTAGCGATTTTACTAGTAATTGCTTCTCTGTGTTGCTTTATTAAAGCAATTCAGACTATTCATCAGCGACAATCTCTGCCTATCTGGATAGTTTTAGCCTGGGTAGTTGTCAATAGTTTAGGAGTAGCAACTCACTTTTTTTTCACCCTGACTCTTTGTGCTCAAGGCTTTGTATTGCTGGGGCAAATTTGGTTAAAAATGCAGCAAAGTAACCCGATACAACCTAATTGGTGGCGTATTTGGATAGTTGCTATAGGTACTTTCATCGGATGCTTGGTCTGGGTTCCTACCCTGCAAAATATTCCTGGTAGTGAGCTGACAAACTGGGTTGCAGGTAGTAATGCTCAGGTTAGATGGTTGGAACCGATAGGGAGACTATTACTTTGGATTCTCAGTATGCTGTCGCTGTTACCTTCCGCACTCACAAACTTGCCGATAGCAATTGTAGTTGTTTCTGGTATGGTAACTTTACTGTTTTTGCTTTGGAGCCTGCCTAATCTCACTCATGGGTTAAAAATCCAGCAGCAATATCCTGATACTCATCTAGCCATTCAAATATTGAGTGGGTATGTCCTTGGGGCGATCGCTTTGTGCTTGTGTTTCACATACGGTTTAGGGATGGACTTAACTTTGGCTGCTCGGTTCCAATTTTTCTATGCTCCAGCAGTAATTTTGCTTTTGAGTACTGCATTAGCAGGCTGCTGGAACCGAATAAAGAATTTAAATCACCACAGTCAGAGATTCTGGCTTCTGGTGAATGGGAAAGTTGCGGTGATCATAATTTGGCTGATGGCAGTACTTGGGGGAGCGACAGCAACCTGGAATCTGGGCTACTTGCAAAATCAACGCCCTGATATCCTTGCCTCAATTATCCAAAAAGCCTCTCAAGGTAATGTGTTGATTGCTACGACTCACTTACACCACGGGCAGACTGGCAGAATGATGGGGTTAGCTTGGGAATTCCAACATCAACCTAATCAAAATTTGCAGTTTTACCTGGCTGGCAAAGAGCCACAGACTAAAACTTATACCCACGCCCTGCAAATATTTCAGGAAAAACTAATTGAAATCCCGCGACCACTAGACCTGTGGTTAGTCGAATTCCGTGCTCAATTCGATTTGGAATCCCAGCACTGTGTCCCTGACAACCAATATGGAAAATCTGCTGGTGAATATAGTTATAAACTTTATCATTGTGCTACCCAAAAGAGCAGCACTTAGTTACAGAGTACTAGCAGCGCAACTAGAGTGTTTAATGCCATAGCTAACTAATATTAGTAACTATTAATTAATCAGTAAAGGAAAGATAAGAAATGGTAAAAGTAATTTATTCTCTTTAGACACGCTAAGTATTTCTGTTATAACTCAGTCTCAGCCTTTTGTTGCTTTTTCAACGAATTGAATTCAAGGTTAAACCAATATTACAAGTTGATAAAGGCCGGGTTTGCCCACATATAGTCTATAAATTTAACAGATAACTAACAAACACCATGACTATATCTATTGCCCATTTAGGGCCTCCTGGCACTTACGCAGAACAAGCAGCTGTTTTTTATGCCAACTGGCTGGTCAAAAAGACGGGAATAGAAGGTATCTTATGCCCCTATCCCAGCATTGCTCAGTCGCTCCAAGCCGTTGCTGCTGGACAAACCCAGTTAGCTGTTGTGCCAGTGGAAAATTCTATTGAAGGTAGTGTAACAATGACAATGGATACGCTGTGGCAGTTGGACAGTTTGCGTATTCAATTGGCTTTAGTTATGCCCATTGCTCATGCATTAATTTCCTGCGCGGCTAGTTTGGATAAAATTAAAACTGTTTATTCTCATCCACAAGCTTTGGCACAATGTCAACAGTGGTTAGAGATGTTTCTCCCAACTGTGCAGTTGGTTCCTACTAATTCCACAACTGAGCCGTTACAGCACCTAGAAAATGATACAACAGTAGGGGCGATCGCATCTAGTAGAGCCGCTCAACTCTACAATTTGCCAATACTTGCCAATGGTATTAACGACTATCCAGAAAACTTTACTCGCTTTTGGGTGGTAAGTGAGGGTGAAGTAGACGCTAATTACCGCATGTCTTCAATAAGTCCTAGTCACACGTCGCTGGCTTTCAGTACGCCTGCAAATGTACCCGGAGCGCTACTTAAACCCCTACAAGTATTTGCTCAATTAGGGATTAACCTCAGTCGGATTGAATCTCGTCCAACGAAGCGATCGCTCGGTGAATACTTATTTTTCGTTGATCTAGAAACAGATCGTAGCTCAGCACAAATGCAATCTGCTTTAGCAGACTTATCCATCTACACAGAAATTTTGAAAATCTTTGGCGCTTACAATGTTTTACCAATCAGTGGAGACTTAATATAACTTGCTTCTATTTCTGATTAAAGGTATCTTTAAGTACAGCGCGAGCCGCCAAATGATTACGAGTAGAAGTTAAAATTTCTGCTTCCCGTTCTAAACGAGCCACAGTATCCTGCATTTCTAGCAATGACTGCTGCTCTGCGGCAACACCATAGAGATTGCTCGCTACCCAATAAGATAACTCTGTTGGTAAATCGGGCAAGTCTTCTGGTAGCTCAATGTTTTGTTCAGTTAACTTGGCTGATAGACGGACGACATCTCTTAATAGTTGTTCTACTTCAGAAGACAAAGGTCGCAAATCCTTAACTGGTGGATGGTCTTCAATCCACTCTACTAAGCCAACGCGGTAAGGCTTTTCACGAACATATTCTAATACACGAAATCTTTGCTGTCCCAAAGTCAACATCTTCATACGATCATCTGGTAGCCGCTGATGATGAATTATTTCCGCACAGCAGCCAACATTTGCAATCCCACCTTTAACTGGATCAACCATTAAGACCCCAAACCTGCGATCGCTCTCCAAAATCGTGTTCATCATGATTCGGTAGCGAAATTCAAATATGTGCAGGGGTAATGGTCTAGTGGGAAATAAAACTACTTCAGGTAACGGGAACAGAGGTAGTTCGCGAACTGCAATTTTAGAAGAGGATGTCATTGTTATCTCAGTATAAACTTAATCTTTAAAATTTATTCTTCTCTGCTTTTCCCGTATTTTGTTTACATTCTATCATTTGTTTAGTAGCTAAATAAAAGCCCTGAGATATATTTCTTCAGGGCCAGATAAATATTCATAGCTAATGTCATTTTTACTACCCTGCGGGTTCGCCTTTGGCATTTTCAAAGAGTAGCCGCTAAGGCGTCTATGTCATTGGTCATTTGTTGGAGTACTAATGACTAAGCGAAAAGTTTGAGCCGAACGCGAGTGCGTCTCGTAGAGGGGTTTCCGACGCTCTCTACGAGACCAAGGCGAACGCAGACTCGCTCTAAGCGAAGCTATGCCGTAAAGCCTGCGGCATGGCTTCGCTTAGGGCTCAGCCTCTCGTAGGGAATGCTTTACGCTGCGCTATCGGATCAAAACTTTTCAAGAGATAACTAATGACTAATTTAAAGTTTTACTTCTATATCCACACCTGATGGTAGATCCAGTTTCATCAAGGCATCAATAGTCTTAGAAGAAGGCTGATAAATGTCAATAATCCGACGATGGGTACGGGTTTCAAAGTGTTCTCGTGAATCCTTATCTACGTGAGGCGATCGCAGCACACAATAGATCCGCCGTTTCGTTGGTAAAGGAATTGGGCCTATGGCTGTAGCATTAGTACGGTTTGCTGTATCTACAATCTTCTCGCAAGATGTATCCAATAAGCGTCGGTCAAAAGCCTGTAAACGAATTCTAATTTTCTGCTGCTGTAGAGTTGCCATCTTTAATTGTCCAGGTTCTGAGTAATTGTGGGACTGGGGACTGGAGGCTGGGAACTGGGAATTGAGAACCCAATACCCAATCACCAGTATCTAAAATAAAAGGAAGAGAAAGGAGCAGAGAGGTACTAATACCATCTCTGCTCCTTTGTTATGAGAGCAAAAAGGTCTTACTTCAAGATTTTGGAGACGACACCAGCACCAATGGTACGACCACCTTCGCGGATAGCGAAGCGCATTCCTTGCTCAATAGCGATCGGGTTGATCAATTCTACAGTCATCTTAATGCGATCGCCTGGCATCACCATTTCTGCCTCACTGCCATCATCAGAAGTAAAGGCTTTAATAGTACCAGTTACGTCGGTTGTCCGCACGTAAAACTGGGGACGGTAGCCTGCGAAAAATGGAGTTTTACGACCGCCTTCTTTATCCGTTAGAACGTATACTTCACCTTCAAATTGAGTATGAGGCGTAATTGAACCAGGTTTGGCTAACACCATACCCCGCTCAATATCAGCCTTTTGGATACCCCGCAGTAATACACCTGCGTTATCTCCAGCCATACCTTCATCAAGACTCTTCTTAAACATCTCGATTCCAGTTACGGTTGTGTTGCGAGTATCTCTAATACCCACTAGTTCAACCGTATCGCCAACTTTGACTTTACCACGTTCAATCCGACCAGTAGCTACGGTACCACGACCTGTGATCGAAAACACGTCTTCTACAGCCATCAAGAAGGGCTTATCAATATCCCGCTCAGGAGTTGGGATGAAGGAATCTACAGCGTCCATCAGCTCATAGATTTTATCTACCCAAGGATCTTCACCCCGTTGAGTTTTGGGGTTAGAGGTCATTTTTTCTAACGCCTGTAGACCAGAGCCTTTGATAATGGGAATGTCATCACCAGGGAAATCATAGCTGGAAAGCAATTCCCGAAGTTCTAGTTCCACTAGTTCCAGAAGTTCTGGATCATCCATCAAGTCTTCCTTGTTCAAGAAGACAACCAGACTAGGAACGCCGACCTGTTTTGCCAGTAGAATGTGTTCACGGGTTTGGGGCATAGGGCCATCTGTAGCAGCAACTACGAGGATAGCTCCATCCATCTGGGCAGCACCGGTGATCATGTTCTTCACATAGTCAGCGTGTCCAGGACAGTCTACGTGAGCATAGTGCCGATTTTCGGTTTCATACTCAACGTGGGCTGTATTGATAGTAATACCCCGTGCCTTTTCTTCTGGCGCGTTATCAATTTGATCATAGCCCTTAGCTATAGCTTGACCCATAGCTGCTAAGGTCATAGTAATGGCTGCTGTTAACGTGGTTTTGCCGTGGTCAACGTGGCCAATCGTACCGATATTGATGTGGGGTTTATTCCTTTCAAACTTTGCGCGTGCCATGAATACTCATTTCCTTATTCTAATTAAGCGTTCCCTTTGCTTTTAGCAATGATTGCCTCAGCCACGTTGCGAGGGACTTCTTCGTAGTGGCTAAACTCCATTGAGAAGATGCCCCGACCTTGGGTTTTCGACCGGATATCAGTAGCGTAGCCAAACATTTCTGCCAACGGAACTTTAGCAGTCACTTTGGCAATGCTCTGCTCAGATCCCATTCCCTCAATTTGCCCACGACGGGAATTAAGGTCGCCCATGACATCCCCAAGGAAGTTTTCGGGAACTTCAACCTCAACTTTCATCATAGGCTCTAAGAGGACGGGTGAAGCTTTCAGCACAGCCTCTTTCATCGCCATCGAGCCGGCGATTTTGAAAGCCATTTCCGAAGAGTCTACATCGTGGTATGACCCATCAATTAGTGTCGCTTTGACATCAATTAGTGGATATCCAGCCAGAACACCAGATTCGCAGCTTTCTTTCATTCCTTGCTCTGCTGGGCCAATATATTCTTTGGGTACTGTACCACCAACAATTTTGGAGACGAATTCAAAGCCAGTACCGGGTTCTCCTGGTTCCAAATCGATCACAACATGACCGTATTGACCTTTACCACCACTTTGACGGATAAACTTGCCTTCCACTTTAGAGACACGTTTGCGAATCGTTTCGCGGTAAGCTACTTGCGGCGCACCGACATTCGCTTCCACTTTGAATTCTCGTAACATCCGGTCTACTAGAATTTCTAGGTGGAGTTCTCCCATCCCTGCGATCACGGTTTGGTTTGTTTCCGGATCGACGTGGACACGGAAGGTGGGGTCTTCTTCTGAGAGAGATTGCAAAGCTTTGGACAGTTTGTCCATATCATTTTTGGTTTTGGGTTCAACCGCCACCGAGATTACAGGCTCAGGAATGAATAGGGATTCCAGAATTACTGGCGCTCCATCGTCACAGATTGTGTCACCTGTCAAGGTGTCTTTCAATCCCAGGGCTGCTCCCAAATCACCCGCTCGCAGTTCATCGACATCCTGTCGGTCATCTGCTTTCATAAGAACTAAGCGAGAAATTCGTTCTTTTTTATTCTTGCTAGCGTTAAGGACGTAGCTGCCCTTTTTTAGGACACCAGAATAAACGCGAACAAATGTGAGGCGACCGTAGGGGTCAGCCATAATCTTAAATGCCAGAGCTGCTAAAGGTTCGTTGTCATCAGCTCGCCGCTCGACAGTATCGCCATTTGGCAGTATGCCTTGAATGGGTGGTACTTCACTTGGCGCTGGTAGGTAATCTACAACAGCATCCAGCATCAACTGCACACCTTTGTTTTTGAATGCAGAGCCACAAAGTACTGGTACGATTGTCCCGGCAATTGTGCCTTTACGCAAGGCAGTACGAACTTCGTCTTCTGTAAGTTCTTCGCCCTCGAAGTACTTAGCCATCAGAGTATCATCGGTTTCTGCCGCCGCTTCTATTAGCTTGGTGCGGTATTCTTCTACCTGCTCTTGCAATTCTGCTGGGATATCCGTTTCTTGGATATCGGTTCCTTGGTCGTTAGCGTAAATATATGCACGCTGCCGCACTAGGTCAACGATCCCTTGGAATTCGTTCTCGCTACCAATTGGTAGTTGAATGGCAATGGCGTTAGCTCGCAGGCGATCGCGCATCTGATCATGAACTTTATAAAAGTTCGCGCCTGTACGATCCATTTTGTTGATGAAGGCTATTCGAGGCACTTTGTAACGGTCTGCTTGTCGCCACACCGTCTCAGACTGTGGTTGCACACCACCTACAGAACAAAATACTGCGATTACACCATCCAACACACGCATGGAACGCTCAACTTCAATTGTGAAGTCTACGTGACCTGGCGTATCGATAATGTTAATTTGATGATCTTTCCAGCTGGTAGTAATAGCAGCAGCAGTAATGGTAATTCCCCGCTCCCGCTCCTGATCCATCCAGTCTGTTACAGCAGTTCCTTCATGAACTTCGCCAATTTTATGAATTATTCCAGAGTAAAACAATATTCTCTCTGTTGTCGTTGTCTTGCCCGCATCTATATGCGCCGCAATACCGATATTGCGTACTCTCTCTAGCGGGATCGTACGTGCCACAGCTACCTCCTATAATTTTTGCCTCATGATATCTTGTATATTACTCTTTGTTAAGATTCTATACTTTTACGGAAAACCGTCTTTTTGAAAAAATCAACGATATACCGCTGATAAAACTGCGATATATCGCTTTTCTATTTAGTAACGATAGTGTGCAAATGCTTTGTTTGCTTCCGCCATGCGGTGCGTTTCTTCACGCTTGCGAATGGCATTTCCAGTTTCGTTAGCAGCATCCATTAACTCATTTGCCAGTTTGCTGGCCATTGTGCGCCCTGGTCTGGATCTGGAAAATTGCACTAGCCAACGCAGTGCTAGAGTAGTACCTCGGTCTGAGCGTACTTCCATTGGTACTTGATAGGTTGCTCCGCCGACTCGCCGAGCTTTTACTTCTACTAAAGGCGTTGCATTTCGCACTGCTCTTTCAAAAGTTTCCAAGGCACCGCTACCAGTGCGTTCCTCAATAGTTTTCAAGGCATCATAAACAATCCGTGCGGCAAGTGATTTCTTGCCATGACGCATAATCCGTCTGATAATCATGCTCACAAGGCGACTGTTATATACGGAGTCAGACGGAACTGGGCGCTTTTGAACAACACCACGACGAGACATACTTCACCTTTAATTCGGATTTGGCAACGAAATTATATGCTATCAGGCTATCAGACACAGGAAACTAAAAGCGGTGGAACCCGCCGCTTAAAATTCCTCATATTTTTCCTCTAAAGTTGCAGCGAGGCTGACCGACTTAACTTGCTGCCTGCAACTAGACACACAAGGCGACAACATTATAAACCTTAATATCTAAATAAATATTAATGCTGCTGTCGCTTACAGGATTCTGCTTAAAACTTTCTACACTTGCTCGCTTAGTGTAGGTGTAGCTTCTCTTGAAACAGATACAACAGCGATAATCACTATTGTTTCAAAGCAAGCGCTGCTTGTTTTTCTGTTCTTGATGCTTTTAACAGAGACGATTAATCGTATTTGATGCGATTAATCGCCTAATCCTACTTTTTCGCTTCTTTCGGGCGCTTGGTTCCATACTTGGAACGACCTTGTTTGCGATCTTTAACTCCGGCTGTATCTAGGGTGCCACGGATAATGTGGTATCTCACACCTGGTAAGTCTTTAACCCGACCGCCGCGAATCATTACAACTGAGTGTTCTTGCAAGTTATGACCAATTCCTGGAATGTAAGCTGTGACTTCAAATCCAGAAGTAAGTCGTACCCTTGCTACTTTGCGTAGAGCTGAGTTAGGCTTTTTAGGCGTAGTTGTGTATACTCTGGTACAAACACCCCGACGTTGAGGGCATTGCTTCAGAGCTGGGGACTTGGTTTTCTGACGCGCTTTTTCGCGCTCATTACGTATTAGCTGCTGTATGGTTGGCATGAGTTACAGCGCGTAAAGCTGCATTAGTGTCTAAGTTTTAACAAATCCTAATTATATCGTTTTCGATGGTTTTATGTCAATTGTTATTTGTCCCCGTTCGCGCAGCGTCTCCCTTTGGAGAAGTTCTGAGCAAAGGAAGCCTCTGTTATAAAATTCAGATGTCTTCTCTACTTTGAGGTTCCGCCCTAAGTGCAGTTATGCCGCAGGCTTTACGGCATGACTTGTCTACGTTCGCATAGGGTGTCGTAGACAGAGCAAGATGTAGCTCACTTGAGCTTAGGGGTAAGCTTAGAGCGACGTAGTGGCTTTGCGCTTCATTCAGACTTCTCTGTTTGCCGTTTGCTCAAAGACTAATGATTGATAACCTATGACTAAGGACTAATAGAGAAAGAATTGCCACAACCACAGGTAGCGATCGCCTGGGGGTTGTGGAAGCGAAAACCACCGCCCATCAGATCCTCTGAATAATCAAGTGTTAATCCGTTGATGTAGTTTATGCTTTCAGCATCTATCACTACTTGAATACCATTCAAGTCAAAAACCTGATCACTAACTTTTACTGTTTCATCAAAGAACATATCGTAAAACCACCCGGAACAGCCACCGGGTTTAACTGTTAATCGAAACAAACCTTTTGGCTGTTGTTTGGACTTTATTCGTCCGATCTCACTGGCGGCTGCTTGACTCAAATGAATCATGGAATTCGTTTTTTGCCATTGAAAACCCTATCTTAATCTTACAGATGGGTTGACGCTTGCACTCCTTATTGTTGGTCTACTGCTACAACCAAAACTATAAAGTAAAGAATATTCTCATTCGTTTCAGATATTTGTCTTCAGTTATTAATGCCCAACAAATTCTGTTTTCCAGTATTAAGAGCGTCTGGTGTGTTTGCTCTTTATCTGTATGGCTGTTCTTGATTTTTGGCTACATATTGGCATTATGAGAGCGATCGCTATTATTACTTTAACACCGAAACGCCAGGAGTTCCTGCCTTCTGGAGGTGGTAACTTCTGGCGTGTGTGCAAACAAAAGCAGCACAGTGGCTCCTGAATAGTATCAGAGCCAGTCATCTAGTTTTAATCTTTGGTACGTGCATAGTCATCTTGGTAGCGAATAATATCATCCTCTCCTAAGTATTCGCCATTTTGCACTTCAATTAATACTAAGGGGATCACGCCAGGATTCTCTAGACGATGAGCCGTACATTGGGGTACATAGGTTGACTGATTATTGCTTAGTAGAACTTCTTGCTCTCCACAAACCACCCTAGCTGTACCCGAAACAACAATCCAGTGTTCGCTGCGGTGGTGGTGCATTTGCAGACTAAGGCGGTGTCCGGGCTTAACTTCTATACGCTTAATTTTGTATCCGCGCCCTTCTTCCAAAACTGTAAAAGCACCCCAAGGACGCAACTCAGTTGCAGCAACGCCTCTGGAAGTGATGGCTGGGGGTAGGGGCAGAGTGTTAGTTTGTACCATTTCTTGATATTGAGCCATAGTTACCTCATTTGAAGACATAACAAACCGTTAGTACTCTTAACCATTGATGAAAAATCTAGGGCGATCTTGCAACCGTGAAAATCAGCAATCTTAATCTAACTTTGCTAAAGATAGCAAAATCAAACGTTATGGTGTAAACCATCACTACTAAAATTTTTGTGTCTACACCAAGTCTTCATCAAGTAAAATTGCAGCTTATTCCAAACTTTAAACAATACCCAATATTCCATCTCTCATTACCGTGGTTGCAGGAAAATACCAATTCCATTGTGAACACGGGCCGCAGTACTAGGAGAACGGTCGAGTAATTGACCTCCTAAGTAAAGACTGGTAGAACTACCACCGTCTAAATTCAGGGCATTTACACACCCCAAAAGTTTCATTAGTTGTGCGTGTTCTGCCAAGCTAGGGCCATATCCGCCAGCACGATTATGCACGGCAGTTATCATCAGTGCGCCTGTTGCCGTTGTACAAATACCACTGCGAATTGCTTTTTCTGCAATAAAGGCATCGCTAAATTTTTCACCTTTGGCATCAAGGACAATTTGACGATCTTGCACCAATAGCGGCCCTGCTCCCACAATATGAGGATAACGATTAAAATCAGCCGGAGCAGTAGCGCTAGTAATGCGGACTGTAGTGCCTATAGGTAGCTGTAATGAGGTATTAGCAACGTTACCGCGTAAAGTAAGTAAGTATCCATCTTGAGGAATGGGAAACGTGGTATTTCCTGCCTTACCACCTGGTAACTGATTGGTAACTTGATCTTTCTGGACAACAAGGATGATTTCGTTATCTGTCAAGGGGGTGTAAGTTGTTCCCCAAACTGGTGTGTAACGGGCAATGCCACTCTGAACATAGCCACTGTTAAGAAAAAGAATTGGTAAGCGCAGGTTATTTGCAGTAGTTAAAGTTTCCACCAAAGTGAGACGACCAAAGTAAAATTGCCCAGCATCGTTCCAAGCGATCGCTCCCCGGTTAAGAATAGGCCCTGATAACCATTGACCATCACGACGAATCGCACCCAAGGGCAATCTGTTATTCCGGTTAAAATAACCACCATTGATTGCTGCTACTGCTAAGTAGCGCTGTGCCGTTTGAATTAGAGGTGCAGTACCCGCAAGAGTATCTGGGTTCGTCCACACGGGTTTCAATATTAGCCCAAATTTGTAGGGATTAACTTCTAACGAAACCACAGGAAAGCGGTCTGTGCCTAACTTGACAAAACGCTGTTGCCAGCGTAATCCCGGTGCCCAAGTGATATCTCTCTGTTCTAGAGCGTCGGGTCGAATATCGATAACAAGGCGATTGGGGTTAGCTACAGTACTAATCTGAGGAGATAGACCAAAGGGAACGCTCAAACGAATAATTGTTTGATTCTTGACCATCTCCACTTGTTGAATTAGTGGGTCTGGAACTGGCGCTGGTAGTATTGGTGGCGTTGGTTTAACTGGTAATATTTGTTTGAGCAGGTTTGGCAGTAATGTAGGTGGTGGCGCAGGTGGCACAGGGGTATAGCGTTCTATCAAGCCGGGATTGGCTATTCCATCCAGGGTAATTATCCACTCTCGATTTGGCGGTGCAGTCGGTTTGGGTATAGGTATGTCTGGGTCTGAGAGTGGAGTTTGGGGTTTTTTGACTGCCAAGCCCTGTGTAATTTGCCAAGGAGTTGGACGATCTAAATCAACCAAAATACGAGCCTGCCCCAATGGTGCAACAGTTGGCACTGAAGATTGCTTACTCTCAATAATATTGATCACTTGTGCTTTTGGAGTGACAATCACCAAGGTGTTGCCATTGGCTTGTATCTGCCATCCTGCTGTTTTGGCAAAATTAGTAATATCTAGATAGCGATATGCTCCCAACAGCCCAGTGGTTAAAACTTGTGGCTTTGTAAGGGATGAAAACCACTGTACTGGTTGTTTAGCTGGACTACTACTATTTAAGAAATTTACCCCAATTAATTGCCTAAATACCCCGTCACTGAGATGAGTTGTCGCTTGACTAGCTCCAGGTTGCTGCCACCAAGTTCCTGGCAATGTGCGACCATTGAGAGAAATTTGATTGCCAGAAGATAACACCCCTGGAAAAGGAGATGCAGAGGACTGTGAGGTCAACCTTGGTATTGGTTGGGTATTTGTCAAGGACTCTTGGGCACTAGTAGCATAATTAGTAGTTAAGCACAGTGTTGTCAACACTATTGGTGACATAGTTGACCAGAAAAACCTACTATTGCCGTGATTGGTAATAGTATTAAGGTGTTGTCTGTAACAATTTGGCATTTTTACCATAATTTACTAGGTACTTGTGAAAGTTATTACTCAGGGAACAAACTAAAGACTAGGTTGTTGATAAATATTAAAAAATCATGAGTTTATTTTGGGAAAAGCATGATACTATATATATTGGCTTGTTATCACTTTTAAACATAAAAAAGTATTTGGTCGCTAAAACCACCACAACTAAGTGTTTGATCGGGCACTAGTTTTAACCAGACTATACACGGTAGTTTTAGTTAGCAAAACTGGATTAAGATATTCGATCCTTACCGATCGCTGCTACTGTTGCTACTTCAGTGAGGTCTAGTTAGTAGTAAAGCAAGTGGCAGTTGTTAAATAGCAAAACTCTAGACAGCAACAAAAATATTTGGGAATTGTCAAATGGGTATATATTGTAATACGCTGAGTTTAGTGCTGGGACAGGATAGTGTTAGCTTGAAAATGTAGTGCAGCGTTCAATGTTAGTTTTATTTCGGGTAGACCGAGATATGCTCTACCTGGCAATTAGGGTGCATCTGGAAAAAAGAATTGAGAAAATACTTAGCTTCACACTATAGAAAACAGTCTGTCAGGGCGAGAATAATGTCCGGGCAGAAGTATCTTGTTTAACACCGCATAAACACATACAAAAATAACGCAACTATTTTAACACGGGCTAACTAAAAAGTAAAACCGAAGTTAAAATTTTTTTTCCTTAAATTTCGGTACTAAATCTGTATTTGTCCATCGTTAAATTAAGAAATTTTTCCCAATAAGTCGTCGCAAAATTTAGTAACTCAACACTTCAGGAACAGGGTATGAATAACAAACCGATGAATCAAAACCAAAAAATCACAGCAAATATTAACTCAGGAGATACCTACCATGAACCGAGGTGGTTGGTAGAGGAACGAGATGCTTGTGGTGTAGGTTTTATTGCTCATCGCCAGAATCATGCCAGCCACGAAGTTGTGGCAAAAGCCTTGAATGCTTTGACCTGCTTAGAACACCGAGGAGGTTGTAGCGCAGACCAAGACTCTGGTGATGGTGCAGGAATATTGACAGCGATCCCTTGGGAGCTGTTCCAGCAAGATTATGGACAAAAAATTAAGGAATTTTCATCCCTCAGCAATATGGCTGTGGGGATGATATTTTTACCGCCAGACCAAGAAGCAGCACAAAGAGCAAGAGCAACAGTTGAGCAAGTAGCGGCTGAGGAAAAACTGATTGTACTGGGATGGCGAATAGTGCCAGTACAGTCTGATTTCCTAGGGATACAAGCTAGAGAAAATCAACCTCAGATTGAACAAGTTTTACTAGCTTCCGTTGACAAAAGTGGTGATGAGCTAGAGCGGCAACTGTATATTACCCGCCGCCGAATTAGTAAGGCTGCAACCAATATTTCAGAAGATTTTTATGTCTGCTCTTTATCAAGCCGCACAATTGTCTACAAAGGCATGGTGCGTTCCGCTGTGTTGGGAGAATTTTATAAAGATTTAAAAAATCCAGCTTACAAGAGCGCCTTTGCTGTTTATCACCGCCGCTTTAGTACCAACACAATGCCTAAGTGGCCATTGGCTCAACCGATGCGGCTTTTGGGTCACAACGGCGAAATTAATACTCTATTGGGTAATATCAACTGGATGATGGCACGAGAAGCTAGCCTGAATCATTCAGTATGGGGCGTACAGCACTCCGTGCATGAAAACGGTGAAGCCTCTTTGCAGGAGACTCGCATCAATGAACTCAAGCCATTAGTTCATATTGACAACAGCGACTCAGCCACCTTAGATAACGTGCTGGAGTTATTGGTACGTTCCGGTCGCAGCCCCTCAGAAAGCTTGATGATTATGGTTCCAGAGGCTTACCAAAATCAGCCTTCTTTACAGAACTATCCAGAAATTGTCGATTTTTACGAGTATTACAGTGGTTTGCAAGAAGCGTGGGATGGGCCAGCACTTTTGGTATTCAGCGATGGGCAAAAAGTTGGGGCAACATTAGACCGTAATGGCTTAAGACCAGCTCGCTACGTGATCACCAAGGATGACTACATCGTCGTCGCTTCCGAAGCAGGTGTCGTGGATTTCCCAGAAGCCAGCATTCTTGAGAAAGGGAGACTAGGGCCAGGGCAAATGATTGCTGTGGATTTAGTAAACCATGAAGTGCTGAAAAATTGGGAGATTAAGCAGCGCATTGCCAAGCAGCAACCGTACGGGGAATGGTTGCGCCAGCATCGCCAAGAATTAAAGTCATTAGTGAGCCAACGCGATCTTCTCCCAAGGGGAGACGCCAAGGGCGATGGGGATCTCCACGCCAGTTGCTTCAAGTCGGCAGAGCCGCCCAACGCACTGGCTCCCCATGAGCGATTGGCGAACTCCGAAGGGGTCATTAGTCATTCCTCATTAAAAAATGGAAATGGAAATGGAAATGGTAGACAAATAACAAATGACATAGAGACAACTGATAGACAAACTTTGCTTCAGCGTCAAACAGCCTTTGGGTACACCTCAGAAGATGTAGAAATGGTGATTCTACCAATGGCGAAGGAAGGTAAAGAACCTACTTTCTGTATGGGTGATGATATTCCTTTAGCGGTGCTGTCATCAAAACCTCACCTGCTTTATGACTATTTCAAACAGCGTTTTGCTCAGGTGACGAACCCAGCAATTGATCCCCTACGGGAAAAGCTTGTAATGTCCTTGAAAGTCGAACTGGGTGAGCGGGGTAACTTATTAGAAGCAAAGCCAGAATATGCTCGGAGATTGAAGCTAGAATCGCCACTATTGACAGAAGTAGAGTTAGAGGCAATTAAGCTGTCAGGATTTGCCACGGCTGAGTTGTCAACCCTATTTGCAATTGCCAACGGCCCAGAGGGATTGAAAGCAGCAGTAGAGTCATTACAAGCACAAGCAGCTGAATCAGTCCGCGCAGGTGCGAAGATTTTAATTCTTAGCGATCGCCCTGTACTCGATACTGAATACACCTACATTCCTCCCCTGTTGGCAGTGGGTGCTGTACATCATCACTTGATTAACGAAGGGTTACGAATGAAAACATCCCTGATTGTTAATACAGCCCAGTGCTGGAGTACACATCATTTTGCTTGTCTGATTGGTTATGGTGCAGGCGCAATTTGTCCGTATATGGCTTTGGATACAGTGCGCGATTGGTGGTTTGACCCCAAAACTCAAAAGTTAATGGGTTTAGAAAAAATTCCTGCCCTCACGCTAGAGCAAGCTCTAGGAAATTATCGCAAAGCGGTAGAGTCAGGTTTGTTAAAAATTCTCTCCAAAATGGGAATTTCCTTACTTTCCAGTTATCAAGCAGCGCAAATCTTTGAAGCCATTGGCATTGGTAGGGATTTAATAGAACTAGGATTCCGTGGTACGACTTCCCGTATTGGTGGCTTGAGTATCAAGGAACTCGCTGATGAAGTGCTTTCTTTCCACGTCAAGGCTTTCCCGGTAACGACTAAGAAGCTAGAAAACCTGGGTTTTGTGCAGTATCGTCCTGGTGGCGAGTACCACATGAATAGCCCCGAAATGGTAAAGGCTCTGCATAAAGCTTTAGATAGCAAGGAGTACGACCACTACGAAGTTTATAAAAAGCATCTTCAAGGCAGACCAGTAACAGCCTTGCGTGACTTGCTAGATTTCCAAAGCAATCGATCGCCAATTCCCATAGAAGAAGTGGAGTCAGTTAGTGAGATTGTCAAGCGCTTCTGTACTGGTGGGATGTCTTTAGGCGCTTTGTCACGAGAAGCACATGAAACTTTGGCGATCGCTATGAACCGGATTGGCGGTAAATCTAACTCTGGGGAAGGCGGTGAAGATCCAGTACGCTACACAGTCCTAGATGATGTAGACGATGGTCACTCGCCAACCCTACCGCATTTAAAAGGATTGCGGAATGGTGATACTGCTTCTAGTGCGATTAAGCAAGTTGCATCAGGACGCTTTGGTGTCACCCCAGCGTACCTCAGCAGCGCCAAACAAATAGAAATCAAAATTGCCCAAGGTGCAAAGCCTGGGGAAGGTGGGCAACTACCAGGGCCCAAAGTTAGTCCCTACATTGCGATGTTAAGACGCTCCAAGCCAGGTGTGACACTGATTTCGCCGCCACCGCACCACGATATCTATTCCATTGAAGACCTAGCACAGCTGATTTTTGACCTACACCAAATTAATCCCAAAGCGCAGGTGTCGGTGAAGCTAGTTGCAGAAATCGGCATCGGTACAATTGCCGCAGGTGTGGCAAAGGCTAACGCTGATATTATTCAGATTTCCGGTCACGATGGCGGTACAGGAGCATCCCCACTTAGTTCGATTAAACATGCTGGTTCACCTTGGGAACTCGGCTTAAGCGAAGTGCATCGCGTTTTGATGCAAAATAGTCTACGCGATCGCGTGATTTTGCGCGTAGATGGCGGATTCAAAAGTGGCTGGGATGTGGTAATAGGTGCATTGATGGGTGGCGAAGAATTCGGTTTTGGTTCCATCGCCATGATTGCCGAAGGTTGTATCATGGCACGCATCTGCCACACGAATAACTGCCCCGTGGGTGTGGCCTCCCAGAAAGAAGAACTCCGTAAGCGGTTTACAGGAATACCAGAAAATGTCGTTAACTTCTTCTACTTCATTGCCGAAGAAGTGCGTAGTCTTTTAGCAAAACTCGGCTACCGTTCCTTGTTGGAAATCATTGGACGTGCAGATTTGTTGAAAGTCCGCCAAGAGGCAACACTTACCAAGACACAAGCACTAAATCTCGACTGCTTACTCCAACTACCAGATACCAGAGATAATCGCAGTTGGTTGGTGCATGAACAAGTTCACAGCAACGGCGTGGTCTTAGATGATCAATTGCTTGCTGATCCCGAAATTAGAACTGCTATTAGCGAGCAGTCAACTGTCACCAAAACCTTCCCAATAGTCAACACCGACAGAACAGTAGGCACACGGCTAGCAGGAGCGATCGCTTCTCAGTACGGCGATAGCGGCTTTGAAGGACAAATTAACCTCAACTTTCAAGGCAGTGTTGGGCAAAGCTTTGGAGCCTTCAACCTCCCCGGTATAGTTCTAACGCTGGAAGGAGAGGCAAACGATTACGTAGGTAAGGGGATGCATGGTGGTGAAATCATTATCAAACCCCCATCTGATGCTACCTATGACCCGTCACAAAACGTGATTGTTGGCAATACCTGCCTCTACGGTGCTACTGGTGGCGTTTTGTTTGCTAACGGCTTAGCAGGAGAGCGTTTTGCTGTACGTAACTCTAAAGGCACAGCGGTTATTGAAGGCGCTGGAGATCACTGCTGCGAGTACATGACTGGTGGTGTGATTGTTGTCCTCGGCAAGGTTGGACGTAACGTAGCTGCTGGGATGACTGGTGGATTAGGATACTTCTTGGATGAAGACGGCTTATTTCCTGAGTTAGTCAACCGAGAAATTGTTAAAATACAGCAAGTGATTACAGAAGCAGGTGCAAAACAACTGCAAGAGTTAATTAAAACTCATGTAGAACGTACTGGTTCACCAAAAGCAAACAAGATTCTGCAAAACTGGCAAGAATACTTGCCGAAGTTCTGGCAGTTAGTTCCACCTTCTGAAGCTAATAGTTCAGAAGCCAATCCCGATGTTGAAGCTGAAAAAACAACTGAGTGGAGTTTAGCTGTTAGTCATTAGTCATTTAATTTAAGTTAATTGTAGTGACTAATAGACTTTTTGCAGAAGTCGGGGAAAAGGTAAAGAGTATTGAGTTTTCCTTGTGCTATTTCTCTTTAACCCTTACCCGGCATTTTGCAATCATATATGAATGCGAAATGACTAATTCAGGACTAACGTATTATGAACTACATGCGTTACTCCTGAATATGAATACGCCCTGCTCAAGCAAATCCAGGTGTGTGTAGTTCATAAAATCAAAAAACCTCTATCAATAGAGCTTTCATAGCAGAATAAAATTTTCTGTGACTGATGCAACTTTTTTAGGTAAATACCCAGAGAGCTGAAAATATTGCCTAAATGGCAACATTACTCTTGCGAGTTTAGTTATTCTCGGTATTAAGTTTATCAATTGTGGATTTTACATTTACCCTTATCTATTGAATAAGTAAGTATTTGTATAATAAGTTGCTCGTAATTGCTGATCTAAATCTTCAATCTGCACAGTCGTTTGCTAAAATTCACATAGGATAGGAGAATTTTACTTGGTATCTCCAAGCATCTAGTAATACAGAATCTATGTAAAAGAAGACAAAGTGTAAAGATATGAACAAGAGGCGATAAAACGGCGTGAAGTTGTGTTAGAGCTTCTTAAATTAGTAAATTTGACTGCACATTGTCCATAAAAATGGAATATGTAGCTTTTTTATGGTTGACTAGTGCCGAATTTAAGTTACTCTTAAAACGGATAGCTGCCAGTAATAATCTATCCTGACAGTACTGTTATGAAGACAAAACTAAATTCAGCAATTCTGTCCGAAATTTTGAGTTTACAAATTGAATAATTTGATACGGCAGCCAAATCCGTTATCAACTACCCTAAGCAAGGTAGTCTATTAATGACTTCATCTACATCTGGGAATTGTAATGAATAGTTTACAATACCAGTGGGTGAGAAAATCTAAAGAAAATATAAAAGAGACTCAAATGACTGTGGTGTCTGGAGGACAAAAGTGTTTCTGAGACTAGCACATCAACACCGACAATTCGTTCAAGACTTGGTAATGAACCTACAAGCCTTGGCAATTGTCCTAGAACGGCGTGGATATCCTGCGTCCTGCTATACCTGTGGTGATCAGATGAATAGTGCATCATTTATGGTTAGCTTGGGTGATAACCACCTGATTCGGTTTTTAGTGTCCGATTACGGAATTACTTGGACGGAGATGCGGGATGACCGCGAATTAATGAAGTTAGAGGGTGCAGAGGCAATTAACCAGCTACAAGAATTAGCTAATCTTGTCAAGCAATCCATGCAAACTGGGACAGTCTCTAAAACTCTTGCCAAGAAGTATTAAGGTTCCAAGAGTCGATGGCAAATTGGGAATTAATCATCGGTAATGGGGAATAGTGGTTTGGTTGACATTGCCTATTACCAATTCTCTATTACCGTTAAGTGATTGGCTCATCGCTAGCCTGTCATATCTTTTTTCGATGCCAAAATCTCACCCAAAAGGTTGTGAGCTAGAAGCTCGAAGTATTAAAACGCATCCCAGTAAATTTTTGTCAGAGTTTCTGCCGTAAACTTGCCAGTTTGCTTTGCGGCAAAGAGAACTTTATCAAGGGGATCAAATTTTATAAAGTAGTGATAACTACTTTTACTCCACAATTTTAGATTAATCTGACACAGGATAATGCGATCGCTATTGGCAAAGGTTGCGATCGCTCAATAGCTACAGTCCATTACCAATTAAAATAAAGGGTGCCCAGTAATACGGGTGAGCGAAGTCACTAACTACTGTAGATTTATTGTGACTTCCCTTCCATCCAGTAATTAAAGAGATTTGAGCTTGTCGTAAAGCTTCGGCTTTTGTCAACTTGCCTGATGGCAGCGTAGCATAAAAAGCACTCATCAATGCCTGCGTACCACCATCATCCACAGCCCACAAAGAAGCAATTGCTGCCTTAGCACCAGTTTTTTGCATCTGATAGCCAAAACCCAAAATTTCCTCACCATTACCTAAAGGGCCTCCTAAGCCGGTTTCGCAGGCACTTAAAACTACCAAATCCACATTAGGAAGTGACCAAGTGGCGACATCTCTAAGGTTAACGCGATCGCCATTCCCAAATAAAATAAACGAATCTTCTGGTTTACCCATTACAAAAGCTGCATGAGTCGCTAAATGGACAATTGAATAATCATCCATCTGCGGTACAGTGACTTTGGGGCTAAAAGCATCGTCTAAAAGTTTCTTTGTTTGAGGAACTACCTCTGCTAAGCTTTCCACTTCTCGCCCTGCAAACGGCAATCCAGCAAAAGCAAACTGCCGATTACCAACTTTAATCTGATAATTACCTTTAGTAAAAGCACCAGCTAGAACTCGCAAAGTCGATTGATTTGGGGTGTTCAAGTTACTTAGGCTAGCAGATGTAATGTGATTAACGCTGAAACGCTGAACTAACCATTTGCCATCAAATAAAGCAGTTATAGGAATGTAGCGTAACTGATCATCTGGAGCATAAATTAGAGTTTGTGTACCTGAGAGCTTCAGGTCATTTTCTATGGGCTTGATTAGCCAGTCATATAATTGACGTGCAGGTGTTTTAAGATTGCGACTGGGATTTTTTAAAGCTTGGCGGAAAGCAACAATTGTCTGACTAAGGTCTTTGCTTGTCACAGCAACGGTGCGATGAATTGGTGGGGATTCAGGAGTCACCAATACCAATTCCAAACTATCTTTTAAAATTAGTGGGTAAAGAAGTGCAGATTTTTGAGGCAATCGCGCCAAATTATCCCGGACTTGATTGAGACTTTCCAAATCTAAATTTTGCTGTCTTGCTGTGCGGCTAATTTGCTCTACCTGTGCTGTCACAGCGGGACTAGTAATAAATTTATTAAATGCCTCTAACTGTTGCTGCTGAGTTAATACTAATTGCTCAATGCGTTGTTTTTGTTGGGGCGATCGCTTTTGAGGTGAAATTTTACGTAATGTTGTCAGTTCTTTGCCCAGTAAAATAGACTGAGATAAGGTTTGCTCCAACTTCTGTTTAATTGGTTTTTCTCTTGCTAGAATCTCAATGCCTTTAGCAGTACGTTGATTACCTGGCACATTCTGGAGATATTCCTCTAGTTCTTCAACTTTGAGTAAATCCATTGTCCTTTGCGCTTCAGCAACACGTTCCTGTTTGAGCAATCGTTCAGCTAAAATGCGATATGTTTGGGCTACAGTTATGCTATAAGCATCTGGTTGTGGTACAGAAAGTGCTGATGGATTTAAACGAGCTTTCTCGCGATTTATCAAGCAATGCTTGTAGAAAAAAATTGCTAACTCTGGTTTATTTTGGATATCAAATAAGTAGCCAATATTACTGTAGGTTTTGCCAAGGCGGACAGGATCTCCGATTTCTTTATCAATAACTAAAGCTTGTTGATAAGATTGTAGTGCTTGTGAATACTGACCTTGACTTTGGTATACTCTACCGATGTTATTGAATGTTACGGCTTCCCAAGAGCGTTCTCCAAATTCTCTAGTTATGGCTAATGCTTTCTGTAATCTTTGTAATGCTTCTGTAAAGTGCCTTTGCTGAGATTGCTCGATAGCCTCTTTGTTGAACTTTTCAATTTCTAATTGGCTATTATTATTGGGTGAAGCCTGAGCTTTTTCACCGTAGTGGTACTGGAACTTTGCATTTGAAGTTACTTTACCTTCTGGGTATACCACCCCAAAACCTAGTAAACTAAATACAGTTAAAGTTATCAGATTAACGTAGCGGAGATTAAGCAGCATAACAAAGCACTCCTTGCGTTCAGAATTGTAAATATTAAATCAATAAGTTCTGCAATGCAATGGACTTTTATGCTATTTAATATCTGGAAAATTTCTAGCTACTTAGAAACTTAAAAATGTCAGAAAAAAAACCTAGTCAACCGCAACTACCGCCAATCAGTGCTATTGATACTCCATCACTGAGGGCATATGAGAGTTGGTTTGAATATCCTATCAGAGTACAACCGCACCATACTGAACTATGCAGGTATTGTCTGGCATGGTTCATATATCGCTTGGATGGAAGAAGCACGAATCGAATGCTTGCGTTCTATAGGGATTGAATTTGCTGATTTAGTAGCTTTAGGCTGCGATTTACCAGTTGTGGAACTGTCAATACAGTATCACCGTTCAGTTCAATTAGGTATGGCAGTGGTCGTAAAAACCCGCATGGCTGAGGTGACTGGTGTCCGCATCAATTGGGATTATGCGATCGCTTCAATTGATGGGCAAGAATTATACGTCACTGCCAAAGTTACCTTAGTCGCATTAGATCGCGAAAGAGGTAAGATTATGCGTCAGTTACCTGCAAATTTTAAAGATGCATTGGCAAAGGTTTCCGCGTTACCTAAATAGTTGTTTCTAATTTCATTTTTCTTATTTGCTACCTTGAATTTGTGACAAGTTTTCAGCAAACTGAGTTATTTGATGCCAAATATCTTGCGGAGTAATGCCAAAACCAATATTTAATAAGACAAGGATCGCAGCAATAGTCAACGCATTGCTTACGGTTGTTTTTAACAATTTCCACAATACTGTAAAAACGATCCAAGCTACAATCAAGGTAACAATCATATATAACTTCCTTGAGAATCGCTCTGTTTTAAAAAGGGATTTATTTAGAAAGAATTAATTTTATCTTGATAATTCCCGATATCAAATTGATGACCTTAAATTTATAGTAACTACTAAGTTTGTTTTTTTGTTGGATAATCTCACAACGACTATACCCGAAAAAAGGAAAATAATTTAGATGTAAAGCAACTCCTTTTGTAAATTTTTGAAGAATTTTTATTGAGTCGTGGATATATAAAACTTCTGCGTAATTAGGAGCTAATTAGGTATATTTTAAACAGATTTAAATTTTTATTCATTAGCCGTAAATAAATAGACCAATGTATTTTTAGTTGATTGACATAAGAGTCAAGTGAAATTTCAAAACGATTATTAGCCTTCAGCATTAAGCTGAAGGCTGAACGATTTTATCGCAGAGAAATTATCCGCGATTGAGTTTGTAGCTTTTCAGTTGCTATTAAAACTTCTTGTCTTGCCCATTTATCTGCTGCCACAATGTCATCTAAAGAAGGATTTGCACAGTTATCATTTTGATGGCGATCGCACACCAATTCGATACACCGGGGAATATCTAAAAATCGAATTTTTTCTTCTAAAAATAACGCTACAGCTTGTTCATTTGCAGCATTTAATACAGCCGGCATTGAGCCACCAGCTCTACCCACAGCATAAGCCAACTGCATACAAGGATACTTTTGGTGATCTGGTTCGCGGAAGGTGAAATTTCCCGCTTTTACTAAATCCAGTCGTTCCCAATTGGTATAGATGCGCTCAGGCCAAGATAAAGCATACAGCAGAGGTAAACGCATATCTGGCCAGCCGAGTTGGGCTAAAACTGAAGTATCTTGCAGTTCAATTAGCGAGTGAATAATGCTCTGGGGATGAATGACAATATCGATATCGTCATAATCCAACCCAAACAAGAAGTGAGCTTCAATCACTTCTAAGCCCTTATTCATTAAAGTGGCAGAGTCAACAGTGATTTTACGCCCCATCGACCAATTAGGATGCTTGAGGGCGTCAGCAACCGTCACTTCTGCCAACTTTTCTACATCCCAATCTCGGAAAGCCCCACCAGATGCAGTGAGCAAAATCCGCCTCAAGCCGTCTTTGGGAACACCTTGAAGGCACTGAAATATAGCAGAATGTTCGGAGTCGGCTGGTAACAGTTTTACACCGTGTTTTTCTACTAGAGGGAGAACAACAGGGCCGCCAGCGATCAGGGTTTCTTTGTTCGCTAAGGCGATATCTTTACCAGCTTCAATAGCAGCGATGGTGGGTAGCAATCCAGCACAACCAACAATACCCGTAACAACCGTTTGGGCATCGCCGTAGCGGGCAACTTCTATGACTCCGGCTTCGCCAGCCAGTAGAATCGGTTGGGGATCAAGGTCTCTAATAGCTGCTTGGAGTGCTGGCAATTTCTCTTCTGAACAAATCGCTGCAATTTTTGGTTGAAACTGCCGAATCTGAGCAGCCAACATTTCCACATTGTTCCCAGCTGCTAATCCCACAATCCGAAACTGATCTGGGTACTGAGCGACGATATCTAAAGTCTGGGTACCGATAGAACCAGTGGAACCAACAAGAGTAATCGCTTTCACAATTGCTTCAGGATTTACAGACAACTCCCACTATAAATTGCTTGGGACTCCTTAATAACAGCGATCGCCATAATCAATAAACTTCTGACAAAAATTGCTCAATTTTCCTGGAAATAGATAAAATATGTGTTCATAAATACTATATATAAATATAAATGCTGAGGATTTTCGCAAAAATGACTAAATAGGAAATACTTTTAACTGAGTGCCGATCTTTTTAGTGGTAGAGGATTGAATGTACAAAATGTTACTTATAAATTGCTGTGTTACAGCCATAGGTCAGAGTATGCATAAAGGAGTCTGTTAAAACACTCAAGCCTATGGCAATTCAGATAGTTATAAAAAAACTTTTATGGAAAAATGATTTTTTCTTTCCCGCAATAATGTGGCTTGTCAGCCGAATATTTATTTTGACTGCCATGTTGCTGGTTGCGCCAAAGCTGCCGTCACCAGTAGAAGGAGTTGTTCCCCACTTTGGCTGGGAGGTTTTTGATGCTTGGGATAGTATGCATTACCGGGCGATCGTCACTTCCGGGTATGAATTTGTCAATGACGGCAAACAGTATAATGTAGCTTTTTTTCCCTTATTTCCCTTAAGCATCTGGGTGTTGATGAAGTTAGGCTTACCGTTTGAAATGGCAGGTACGCTGGTGAATAATTTGGCATTTTTCGCAGCGCTTTACTGTTTGTACTTTTGGGTCAAGGAGCATTATGGGATCAGCGCCGCGCAGTGGGCAACTGCGGTGTTGTCTTGGTGTCCGTCGTCCATGTTTACGGGAGTGATTTACACAGAAGGGCTGTATTTGTTTTTGAGTACAGCTGCTTTACGGGCCTTTGATCAAAAACAGTATGGCTGGACTACCCTTTGGGGTGCAATGGCCACAGCAACACGACCTACAGGGATAGCGCTAATTCCGGCATTTGCGATCGCATCTTGGAAAGAACGTAGACCACCTATTGCCTACGTTGCTAGTTTAGCTACCGCTATTGGGCTACTTTTATTCAGTCTGTACTGTGCAATTTATTTTGGTAATCCCTTAGCGTTTATCGAAGCACAGCGGGGATGGCGACCTTCCCTAGGGTTTGATTGGCAGGGTTGGCTAAATATGCTCATGCAAATTCCATTGGGCACAAATAATTGGCAATTTGGCTGGGTTAAAGACCCATCTGGCGGCATCAAAGACCCTTGGTATCCTTTGTGCTTTGGTGTAATTGTTGCCAGTGGTTATCTTTTATGGCGTTATCGTAAACATTTGAGTTCCGTGAAGTTAGTCTATGGCTTTTACGCGATCATCTTATTTTTGTTGATACTGGCAAACGAACAATTGATCAATAACTTGCTGAACGCGTTTATGGTCTTGGGTGGAGGCTATATATTATGGCGATTACGCACGCAACTGACCCCTGTTACTGTTCTCTATGGCTTTTGCGGTATTGGTCTGCTGCTAGCCTCTGGGGGTACTATCTCCTTAAGCCGTCTCGCTTACGGTATTGTGCCTCTGAGTATAGCTATGGGTGTGCTGCTATCTCGCCATCCGCGTCAGGGATATTTAATGTTGGGCTTGTTTATGACATTATTTGCCAAGATTGCTGTAGGATTTGCCCAAGAACGCTGGGTAGGGTGAAGAGGATTGGGTACTGGGGAACTTGGGGCCCCCTCTGGGGATAAGGGGGAATGGGGAATGGGAAAAAAACTGAATCAGCTTAGTTGTGTTGGTTGGATGATTGGCATAAGTACCTTAATTTTGTTCGCATCCAGCGGCTTACGACACGAGCTGTTTAATTCAGGTGCTTGGGACTTAGGAATTTTTGACCAAGCAGTTTACTTAATTAGTCAGGGACAACCGCCGATTTCTTCTTTTTTGGGTTTTCATATTCTTGGCGACCATGCTGCTTGGATATTGTATCCCTTGGCTTTGCTGTACAAAATCTATCCCAGTGTTTATTGGTTGTTTGCAGTCCAGTCAGCCGCTTTGGCGTTAGGTGCTTTGCCTACATGGTATCTAGCTCGTCAAGCTGGGTTGAAAGAAAGCCAAGCAGTAGCAATGGTGGCGGTTTATCTGCTGTATCCAGTAGTGTACAACGCCAATCTGTTTGATTTTCACCCAGATGCGATCGCCATACCAGCACTTTTGGCGGCTGTTTTAGCAGCACGGTTAGGTAAGGTAGGATGGTTTTGCTTAAGTATTCTCACAGTGTTGGGATGTAAAGCGGTATTATCCCTGACAGTTGCCGCTATGGGAATTTGGTTACTTTTTTTTGAAAAGCGACGCCTATATGGTGCGATCGCTCTTATTAGTGGTATCCCCTGGTTTTTAATTGCTAACAAGGGGATCATCCCATTTTTTGGAAGTGAAGCAGCGTTACTTGAACGTCATCTTTATCGGTATAGTTATCTGGGAAACTCCTTTCCCGAAATGACTAAAATTTTACTGTCCCAGCCAGAACTAATTTTAACAAAAGTCTTCTCATTAACTAACTTAGAATATTTAATTCTGTTGTTAGCACCTGTAATTTGGGGACTTGCGCCTCAAGTGACAGCTTTGATTGGTGCTATTCCTTGTTTAGTACTCAACATTCTCGCTAATCATCCATCACAAAAAAACTTGATTTTTCATTACTCGCTACCAGTCATACCATTTCTTGTATTAGCTGTAATTGCCAACTTAGCAGCAGGTAGGGCATGGCTGCAAACTCAAAGAGCAATTATTTTGTGGTCGTTAGTAGGGTTTTTTGCTTTAGCCAAATTTGGATTTTTTGCCTCACAACATCTGAAATATCTGGATAATTGGCAAGCTACACGAGAAGCGATCGCCCTAGTTTCTTCATCGGGAAATGTACTTACCACAGAACACATTGCACCGCATTTAAGCCAGCGAAAATTAATTAAGTGTAAATTTGCTAATTTTCCACCAGTTAATGAGTTAAATACGTTTGATTTTATATTTCTAAATGTTCGTCATCCTGGTTGGTCAGATACTTCGGAGTCTGCTATAAACTTGGTAAATCAACTGAAAAATCAGTCAATATTTCAGTTAGAATACCAGCGCGATGATGTATTTTTGTTTGTAAAAGTTGAGCCTAATTCTGTCGTAAATGACCAAAATAAGTTATAAATGAAAACCCAAAAAAAATTAATTATATTAATTTTACCTTTAATAATATGTATTGCATTTATACTTTGCGCTGCTGTAGGAATGCTGATTTATCCTGATACTTTCAATAAGTTTTTTTCGTCATCTCAATTAATTCGAGAAATTCCTCCACAGTTACCTCATAAAAGTTACTACTGGGATATACAAGCTTACGCTGAGATGGCAATAAAGCCAAGTTGTCAGGCATTTTACCCCCTTTGGCCTTTAATCATCCGTAATGTATTTCATCCGCAAAACGTAGAGCAAGCTGCACACTATTTTTTACTCGTTGCTACTACTTTATTCTTTATTTCTACTTTTTTGCTTTTTGGGATTTTAAAAATTGGCTTACAACGCTTATATTTAACTTTCTGGTTAGTTTTAGCTTATACTCTGAATCCTATGGCAATATTCCGGGTTATAGGTTACACAGAAAGCTTATTTGCGACACTTAGTACCTTTCTTATTTGGGTTTGCCTACCACAATTAAAACTCAATGAAAAAATAAAACTTTGTTTTATATTCACCGTTACACTTTTGATGGCTTTAACTAGACCAGTATTACTTCAAATATTTTTTTCGACCACAGCAGCAATCATTACAATGCTCACATTAGAAATTTTGCAGTTAAAAGTTTATTCTTGGAGGAATTTATTAGTTAGTATTAAGAAATTTCAATATGAATTTAAAATGTCCATCACTATGTGGATATCAGCATTATTAGGTTACTCTATTTACGGAAATTTTTGTCTACAAACTAGAGGTAATTTTCTTGCTCCTTTTCATGACCAAAAAAACTGGGGAAAAGCTTTAGGTTTGCATTTAGAACTGTTATTTTTTCCCAAATCTTTGCTAATTGATCTTTTAGGTTTGTATTTACCTTTGATTATTTTATTTTTATCAATTGTTTTTGTTTATTTAAAAATCATTAAACCTCAAAATATATTTGTCCCTAAATATAAGTTTTGGCAAAATATATTAATATTATATCCACCTTTGCTAATCTGCGTATATGTTTTTAATTTTATTAGGTTAAAAAAGAGAAATTTTCAAGGTAATTTACACAAACTATTAATATCTAATTATACTAAAACCTTGACTAATAACTATCTTTTCTGGTTTTGTATTTACTTTACTACTGCTCACTCAATTATCATATTTTTTACCCAGGATAGATTGCATAGCTTAGGAAGGTATATATTTGCAGTTCCCTTCTTTTTCGTAGCTTTAGGATATTTATATTTTTGTATTCCTGGGAAAACAAAATATCACACTTTGTGGTGGATAATTTCGATTTCTGCTATTGGATTAGTTCAACAGTGGATTAATTATGGTCAGGATAAATGGCTTGGTTAGAACATATAAAATATGATAATTATCTAAATAAAAGTAATGATAGTTAAATTTTAATTAATTGATGGTGAAATTAAAGTAAAATCTTCAGCAGTGCCAAGAACTTTACTACCTAGTAAATTGACTTTTTGTAAACTTGTATTATCTAGCAGTAAATAAGATTTATTTAACCACGTTTGTTGTAAAGTCGCCAAACTTTGAGGAATTACTTTGCAATCACAATAAAAGTTCAAACTAGGACGGCCATAAGCAAAAGAGGTGTAAATTGTTGTTCCTGGTGAGACGTGTTTACGAATTAATGTAGCAACTGGTTTGACTGCAAAGCTTTCATTTAACTCCCAAATCCATGATTGTGAACTCATTAGCAGTACTAAAACTAAATACGTCCCAGTAAACAAAACTGGAATAAACTGGCGATCGCGCTGTTTAATTAGCCATGCTACGATACCCATACTGATTGTCAAAACTATGCTCATCACAATTAAAACAGGCTGAGGATTTGCAACGGTAAAATAAATACAACCTCCCAAACCTGCAATAGCTATAACGGCAAAGAACACTGTCAAAATTTGCGTTTTCAAACGATGGTGTTGCCATTCACTAAGTTCAGCACCAATTGCCAAAGCTAAAAAAGGATAAACAGGCATAATATACCAAGGCAGTTTTGTTCTCATCAAAGAGATAGTTCCTAAGTAAACAATTGTGCCGATCAGAATTAAACAACCCCAAGTAGTATGACGCTTTTTCCAAGCTAGATAAAATCCTCCAGGCAAAAATAATAGCCAGGGAAAACCATATTTAAGTAGCTCAATGAAATAGTACCAAAGAGGTGCGCTATGACCTTCAACAGGTTGTACAAGGCGAGCAAAAGTTTGTGCTTGAAAATTAACTTGTAAGAAACTACCTCCATAATGTTGCCATTGAGCAGTATACCAAGCGATCGCTGGAGCATTTCCTAAAAACATTCCCACCCATAAATAGGGATTTGTTAATAAAGTGAATTGTCGATTTGCCAAGATAAATAAACAAACAATGCCTCCTAATAGCAAAACTATCATTCCCTTTGTCAGAGTAATTAGCCCAAAACAAAATCCTACACCGAGAGCATATCGTCGGTTATGACGTGCTTTTAAAAGGCAAAACAACAACATTAGGAAAAAAGTAATAATCGTACCATCTAACATCGCCAATCGTCCGTGCCGTACCACAGGCAACATTGTTAAGTAAACCAAAGCAGCAAACAGAGCTGGTATTTGGTTAAAAAGTAAACGCCCCACCAAGTAAAGCAAAGGTACTCCTAAAGCAGTTAACACTGCACTAGGTAAACGTGTTGTCCACTCATTTACGCCTCCAATCGAGTAAGCCCAAGCAATTAGTAAGTGTATTAGGGGTGGCTTATTATGATAAGGTTCACCTCCCAAAGTAGGGTAAAGCCAACGCATTGAACCAACTGGAGCACGCCAAATTTCACGGGCAACCTGTGCTACTGTTCCTTCATCCCAGTCTCGTAAAGAGGAGTTTCCCAAAAATATCAGCCATAGAAACAAAGATCCCACGAGCAAGCCTAATAGCCATGCTTTTTCTCGGAATGGACGCATATCTAAAATCGGGATAATCCTTTGATAATAGGTTGATGTATTTCTATAACTGTATATAATTTTTTCTATTCATTTACACAAAAATTTATATTGATATGAGAAATGACAGCAATGATTTTACAGTAAATCTTTCTCATTAAAGGTGACATAAACTAGATAACAACTGTGACTAAGCCAATCTACTCTCTAGTAATCCCTATTTATAACGAAGAAGAAAATATCAATGAAATGTATCGGCGTCTGATTAATGTAACAGCACAGTTAGATGGCGAAGTAGAATTAATTTTGATTGATGATGGTAGTCGCGATCGCTCCTTAAGTATGATTCGTGAACTCCACCATTGCGATCGTCGTGTGCGCTATCTCAGTTTTGCTCGGAATTTTGGTCATCAAATCGCAGTCACAGCTGGTTTGAACTTTGTTCAAGGCAAAAGTATCATCGTCATGGATGCTGATCTCCAAGATCCTCCAGAACTAATTTTAAAGATGATTGAAAAATGGCAACAAGGCTACCAAGTAGTTTATGCTCAGCGTATATCTCGCCAAAAGGAAAGCTGGCTAAAACGTCTCACTGCCTATGCTTTTTATCGTATTCTTCAGCGGCTAGCTAATGTAGACATACCTGCTGATACAGGAGACTTTTGCTTGATGGATCGGCAAATAGTAGATATTCTCAATGCAATGCCTGAGCGCAACCGCTACATTCGCGGCTTACGAGCTTGGATAGGATTCCGTCAAACAGCCATACATTTTGAACGAAACCCTCGTTTTGCCGGCAAAGTGAAGTATACTTTTGGAAAATCTTGGGCATTAGCAGTTGACGGAATTATTTCCTTTTCAACTGTTCCCTTAAGACTGGCAACTTATATAGGATTGCTATCAGCTGGTGTAGCCCTATTAATGATATTGCTGGTACTATATTGGCGTTTATTTGACCCTGTGTCTCCATTAATTGGCTTCACTTTAATTACAATTGCTATGTTGTTTATAGGGTCTGTACAATTACTTTGTATTGGGATTTTAGGCGAGTATATTGGACGTATTTATGAAGAAGTTAAAGGTCGTCCTATCTATACTTTGAAGGAAACTGGAGGCTTTAGTAAGACATCAGAGCCAGCTAAATAAGCCTGACATTTGTTTTTGAGCATTACTTAGTGAGGGTTTATAACTTTTAATTAGCCTATTTGCCAACGTCTGGCTGTTGAACATATAATACATTTCTTTGACTCTGCAATAATTTAGTTAACAAAAGCCAACTAAATTTAGACGCCTTGTTAAACACAAAAATACATATTTATCTAGTATAATTAGTAGTAAAAGTTACATTATTATAAATATTTAATGCTGAAATAATTATATCAGATAGCTACTATAATTTTAACAATTTTCTCATAAATTTTCTAATAATTACCGTATAAATACGGTAACATTACATATTGAATTGTACTATTAATAATGTATTGCCTTCCTTGACTTGAGATAAACAGTAGCAAACAAAAAGTTTCAAGCAACTTAGGCTGATGTACCAGCATCAAAAACTGAAATCAGCTACCAATGAAATTGTTTTCAGTGAATGAGTGAACAGTATCTAAGTTAACGAATAACTGCCCTTTGGCAATGAGAAACTATATTAACTTGATTTGCGTCTATTTATTTCTCAGAAGGTCAAAGGCAACATAGCATGTTAAAAATTTAACTTTTTCTTAAAAAGGAAGGAATAGTCATAGACAGTAGAATATACATTATCAAGAATGAACTATTAGTTCATTAGATTTTTTCTAGGCGGTTTTTATACCCCTTGTGTTAATTCTGTATACTAATCCAATAATTTACTAGCCCACCTCATTCGCGGAGGCACAAAACTGGGAAGGCCACTGACTCCCGGATGAACTGTCTACAAGTAATTAGCGGTTAGAGGAAAAACAGGAGTTATAAATTGGCTTCTAGTAGCATGGTTTGTTGAGGTGCGGTTAATTATTCAATTACGCTCATTCTTAAAGCTAATGGTGAAAGTGTGGAAATGCAGACTTTACCTCTTATAGACGCGTAGTTGAAATTAAATAGTACCAATTATCATGTGACCAGCGTATATCCAAAACCAATCAATTTGGACTTCATTAAATCTGTATAATTTTCTTCACAATTTTTTAATTTCTGTTAATCTCTATTCTATTTTTCAGGATTATTTAGAGAGTAACTGCGTATTTGAGTATCTAGAAAAAATGTGTTAAAACGTACCGTCAAAATTGTTACCGATGGTTCGACCCTTGAAGGAGCTATGAAGTGGAAAACAACAAATCGTTTCTTTGGCCAGAAGGAATATTAATTACACTGCTTGCATTATGCGGTACTTTCAGCCTTGGTTTTATGATGCTTGTAAAATCAAATTTCTCTGAGGCTCAGAATAGACAGAATATATATGTAACAGATATAGCAGCAAAAGTAGGAACTCAGCAGCGCATTGAGGGATTAAAGGCGGCGATGCTCACAACTTGGCAACAAGAAGCACAAGCAAAGGGACTTTCCTATTCTGTACCATCAAGCTTTCAAGGAGCAATAATTAAGGCTGCAAAACTTACTCATGGTCAAAAAGTGATTGCTCTTACTTTTGATGACGGCCCTTGGCCTCAGACCACAGACCAAGTATTAGATATTCTCAAAGCAAATAATATCAAAGGGACATTTTTTGTTGTTGGGCAGAACTTGAAAAATTATCCCGAATTAGGGAAGCGGATTGTAGCTGAGGGTCATGTGATTGCTAACCATACTTGGCACCACTGGTATCATTTTTTCAATCCACAGGCAGCTGCTTTTGAAATTGAACGTACGACAGACCTAATTTATCAAGTTACAGGTGCTAAAACAACTCTGTTTCGACCACCCGGTGGCATGCTACATAATGGATTAGCTGCTTATGCCAAAAACAAAAAATATACTGTAGTGATGTGGTCAGTTGACTCCATAGATTACAAGCTGCCAACTGTACCAAACTTAATCAATAACGTAATCAAAGATTCAAAACCTGGTGGTATTGTGTTAATGCATGATGGCGGTGGTAATCGTTCCAGAACTGTGCAAGCTTTACCAGAAATTGTTAGTAATTTTAGAAAGCAAGGCTATCGTTTTGTAACTATTCCAGAACTTTTAGAAATACAAGATACAGACCAAAAGTTGACTGCTCACAAACAGAAATAGTTATAGTTATTAGCTAAGTAGCTAGGTGTAGATAAATTAAAGTTGGTAGTAAGGATTTTAGTCCTGATAATACTTGTTTTAAGCGATTCATTACTCACTACGAACTAGGATTTTATTTTATGTTTAATTATACCTACCTATTTATAAGTCAATACGCTTGGGTTAAGGATAATTGTTGGGTTTCGCTCTGCTTTACTCAACCTACCAACTTTATGGTTTTTAGCTCTAACACCAAGCGTATTGAACTATAAGTTATTAATCAATTGTTATTTGCTAACAATTAACAACTAGTTTTCATTTTTTCTATTCCACACTATACACCAGGTTTTCTGATAAAAGTTGATTTACGAACAGTTATACTTCGTTAGTGTAACCGTTCATAAATGGATATAAATACTTATAAGACTACTTGCCACCAACCAAAAGCTGGGCCGATAAAACGGATAGTCACCCATGCAACAACCATAATGCCAATACCTATCCAGGCACCGCGAGTAGTCCAAGCGACAAAGAGTTCAGCCTGAGTTTTGGTGATGGGAACCCAAGGCAAGATCCGAGTCTCTTGACCGTAGTTTTCTCCAAGTGTGGTTTTACGACGCTTTGCTTCACCCATAATCAGCAATTAAAAATTTAAAATTCAACGTAGGTTCTAAGTTCATACTGACAAATTTATTACTTGCACAACAGCAGTTGTAAATTTTATTACTAGTGCAAATTTCAAATGTCATAGTTGATGAAACTGGGAATGTTCGCTCAAACTGATAATAGCGCTTGCTATGAAACGATCGCGCTTCGGTTGACAAAACGTAAATAGTCAATAGAAGAGAATAAATAACTGTCAACTGACCTTACGTCGAATTTTCCTCACTAGTATTAGAAAACAGACTTGGGTCAAGATAGTTAATCCGTGCTAAAGGACTTAGAGCAGCAAGAATTTGAGCGCCGTAACTACGGTTAACCACTCGACTATCAAGTAAAGCAACGATACCTTGATTTTCTCGTACTGGCGCGATCGCCCGTTGTAATTCATTTAAGGCAGATGGTAACAAAAATAAACGAAACCAATCTTGATGCGATCGCTTATAGTGAGCTACCCTACCAGCAACAAGAGGATTTTCCAAAGATGGCAAGGGCAAAGTAGCAATGATTAACAGACGGGGTGCTGGCAAGACTGTTTGATGTTCTCGCCAAAATTCCCAACCACTGACTAAAATACCATTTTCATCCAAACAAGTTTTTTCCACCTGCACCCGCGAACCAAACTCTGAAGCCAGAATCGCCCCTACCTGAGCTTTGAGCGGCACATCTCCCACTAACACAACCGTCAATCCTGGTGATGTAGCACTTAGGCAAACCAGTGTACGAACTTTGTGAATAAATGCCGCTTGAAATTCTGGCGTGTTAGGTAGAGGCAACTTATAGGGTACATACAGTTGAATTGCTTCCGCTTGGCTATCCGAAGAAAACTTTAAGCAAGTTAAATCGTCCAAACCCAAGCGCTGGCGAAAAAGTGGAGCCTCTGTTTCCGATTCTAAGGCGCTGCCAATTAAAACTACAGGTTGTCGCTGCCAAATGGGCGAGAGTATTTCCCCTAATTCAATTGGAGTGTAGTGCAATGAAAATAAACCTTGACGACGGGCAATAGTCGCCCAAAAAAGAGGAGGTAGGGGAGAAAGATTTTCATTAAAGCTTTGAAATTGCTGCCAGAACTGTTTCCAGATATCAGGGATATTGGCTGATTCCAATACTGAATAAAGATGGCTTAAAATCTCGGCTTCTGGTTGAGAAATCAGATAGCATTCATAAGGATTAGCAGGATGCTGGAACAGTTCATGTGTCAGTTGCACTCGTGCGGAACGAATTGCTTCGGCTTGGTTTGGACAAGCGAGCATAAGTTGATCCCAGTCATGCGGTTGAATGGCTTGAGTCAGCTGATGACGCACCCAATCTTCCAGATCATCCACTCCATCAATTATTGTGGGAATACCATGAGGAAAACGATCGCCCTCAGTCAATTGACCTCTTAACCAGGCTTCTGGAGTGGTCAACAATAGTCCTTGGAACTCGCTACCTGGCCAGGCGTCACCTGTCCTAATTGATTTGTTGGCTGGTAGCCACTGCTGTAGCCGAGGAATTTCTACTTGTAGCAGGCGTTGCTGTACTATTTCTGGGGCAACAATAATTACAGGGCCATGCCACATCAACGCTGATGCGACAAAACTAGTACGATAGCGCCCTTGATAGCCACAAACTGCCCCTACTTGAATTAAGGCGCTACGTCCTAAACGCAAGGCGCGTGCTACCAACCTTGCCATCGTCAAATGATGGGGCCAGGAAGGGAAACCCGCCTGCGATCGCAAAAAGTTATGTAGTGACAAATGAACTTCTGCCTCAATCACACGCTTTTAATCCCATACAAAGTGATTTTTACTTACAAAGCCCCATTTCTATTATCTTGTCATTAGTCATTAGTCATTTGTCCTTTGTAAAACGAATGACTAATGACCAATCACCAATCCCCCTGAATTATGCCAACCTACACAGGAATTTCCAGCGAAGCCTTCAGGCATCCACTGGATCGCCAAGCCGAGCAAGCTTTACGAAACCTACCAGGATTTGATTTAATCGCTCGTAAATTCGTGGAATTTGTCTACGAACGTCCTCAATTAGTCTATCTAATGGGCAACACTATCCAAGTCGGGCCGCGCCAATATTCCACTATTTACCAGATGTTTCGGGAATGTGTGCGGGATTTGGACATTTATCCAGAGCCTACACTATTTGTCTCACAAGATCCCCAAGCAAATAGCTATGCATTGGGGCAAGAGAATCCTTACATAGTTATAAATACAGGGATACTAGACTTACTAGACGAAGCCGAGATTCGGGTGGTGCTAGCCCATGAACTGGGGCACATTAAATGTGGTCATACTATTTTAATTCAAATGGCGATGTGGGCGATGAGTGCTGCATCTGCCTTGGGTGAATTAACCTTTGGCATAGGAAACTTTCTTAGTCAAGGGTTGATTTATGCCTTTTTTGAATGGCGGCGCAAAGCCGAGTTGTCTTCAGATCGCGCTGCACTGTTAGTGATGGATGACTTGAACCCAGTGATGTCTTCGATGATGAAAATTTCTGGTGGTAGTATCAAATATGCCCATGAATGCAGTTTACAGGAGTTTATTCGTCAGTCGGAAAGTTATCAAGCACTGGATGAAGATGGACTGAATCAAGTGTATAAATTCTTAATGTATAGCGGTGTTCAAGGAACAATGCTGAGCCATCCTTTTGCCGTGGAACGCTTGCACTATTTACGGCAATGGGCAGTATCAGAAGAATATCAGCAAATTCGCCGGGGAAATTATCAGCGATCGCCTGCTTCGGGATCAGTAAATGTCGCAGCCCAAACTAGTGAAAATGAAGCTGAAGCTTTACGCCGTCAAATTGAAGAATTACAACAAGAAATTGAGAGAATGAAAAGGTCTGAGTAATTCTGAGTACTGAGTCCTGAATTCTAAATCTTGATTTAGTTTTCTTTTACTCAGTACTATATTTTAATCTGTGAAGTTTATTATTCATGAGTTAGTGCATTATGAAAATTAACTTGACAAAAGGACTGTTTGTGTTAGCTAATATTCTGTTTCTTGTCCTTTTCTTGCCTAGAATTAGTTTGGCTGCACCAGTTCAACTCCATACTAATTATGGTAATATTTTTGCCCAAGCTGCTAACCCTGTAATATACTCAGCCGCAACTGCTGATATAAACTTGACTCCGCAACAACGCCAACAAATCCAGGCTGTGCGTCAACGCAGAAACAAGGAAATTAATACAGTCTTAAACTCTTCTCAACGTACCCAACTTGCTCAAAAACTGCGTTCTGGGAATAACATTTATCAAGCTTTGGAAACACTGAAGCTACAACCAGACCAGCAAGATATTGTAAATGCGATCGTGCAATTTACTAACTTGAAAATGAAAGCAATCTTATCTCGGTATTCGCTACAAGTCGGGCAAAAATAAAGGTTGTCAATATTTACTGAGTGAGTAGAGAGCCACCGAGAGCTTAACTTTTCATCGCTTTCTGATGAAGCCATTAGCCGCTCAAGTATTTATGGAGAAAGAGGTTAAGTGCCTTACCTCGTAGATACCAATGTCCTGTTAAGGAGTATAGACCTTAGCCATCCGATGAACCTGGAGTTATTGTGCATTTCCTTTAACGGCGCTCACATGGCATTCTGTAACTAGCTTGCAAAGCGCAAATATACTACACTGTCAACTTTTGCAGCATCTATAATTAATCTTGCCCTATTTAGTTCGTTACTATGTCGGAAGAAGATATCCGTGCCGCCAGGCTGGAAAAAGTAGACCAGCTCAAGCAGCTAGGAACAAATCCCTACGCTTATCGTTGGGAATCTACCCATCATGCAGCACAACTGCAAGAACAATTTGCCGATTTACCTAGTGGTGAAGAAGTTGATTTAGAAGTTGCCATTGCTGGACGCATTATGGCGCGTCGCGTTTTTGGTAAACTGGCTTTCTTCACCTTGCAAGATGAAACTGGCACAATTCAGCTTTATCTGGAGAAAAATCGCATCCAAGAAAGCATGGCAGATATTGATGCCGATGCCTTCAATCACTTGAAACAACTCACAGATGCCGGCGACATCCTGGGAGCAAAAGGTACTGTTAAACGGACTGAAAAGGGCGAGTTATCTGTCTACGTCAGACAATACACCATCCTCACTAAATCCCTTTTGCCTCTACCCGACAAGTGGCATGGATTAACGGATGTTGCTAAGCGCTACCGTCAGCGTTACGTTGACTTGATTGTTAACCCGGAAGTTCGGCAAACTTTCCGTCGTCGCGCCCAAATTACTGCGGGTATTCGCCGTTATTTAGAACAGCGGGATTTTCTAGAAATTGAAACGCCAGTTTTGCAAAGTGAAGCTGGAGGTGCAGATGCACGTCCATTCACCACCTACCACAACACTTTAGAAATGGAGTTGTATTTGCGAATTGCCACAGAACTCCATCTCAAGCGGTTGATTGTGGGTGGTTTTGAAAAGGTGTTTGAGTTAGGTAGGATTTTTCGTAATGAGGGAATTTCGACTCGACACAATCCTGAATTTACAACGATTGAAGTTTACCAAGCCTACGCCGACTACAACGATATGATGGCGTTGACAGAAGGGATTATTACCACTGTCGCTCAAGAAGTACTCGGCACACTGCAAATTATCTACCAAGGGGAAAGTGTGGATTTGACACCGCCTTGGCGACGAGTAACAATGCACGATTTAGTTAAAGAAATTACAGGATTAGATTTCAATTCTTTCCAAACTTTGGCAGAAGCTAAAACAGCAAGTAAAAATGCTGGACTTGAAGCGATAGAAGATGTGCAATCGATTGGCAAACTCTTAAATGAAGCTTTTGAGCAAAAGGTAGAAAGCAACTTAATTCAACCTACCTTTGTAATTGACTATCCCGTAGAAATTTCGCCTTTAGCAAAGCCTCACCGCTCTAAGCCCGGTTTGGTGGAACGATTTGAGCTATTTATAGTGGGGCGCGAGACTGCTAACAGCTTCTCAGAACTTACCGACCCTATCGACCAAAGAGAACGCCTAGAAGCACAAGCCCAGAGAAAAGCCGCTGGTGATTTAGAAGCGCAAGGTGTAGATGAGGATTTTCTGACTGCCCTTGAGTATGGAATGCCACCTACTGGTGGTTTAGGTGTTGGGATTGATCGCTTAGTGATGTTATTAACTAATTGTGCCAGTATTCGGGATGCGATCGCCTTCCCGTTACTCAAGCCCGAAGGCAGCTTGATTAAGGAATTTAGCTATAATGCTACCACTCAAACAATGACTATTGAATTCAGCGCTGGAGGTGTTTATGAATACTATAAAGTTCCACCTGAGATCAAAGCTGATTTCGAGAACGCACCGTCAGACGGCCAATACTTTAACAAGTTTATTAAAGGAAAATTTAAGTCTGAACAATTGAGTTAAGGCAGTAAATAGAACAAACAAAAATATAGGGTGCATTACACCAAAGTTGTAATGCACCTTACTTGTAATAACTAATTCGCTACTTCAGCCAGTTCAATAACGCGCCCTTCATAATCCTTAACCAAAAAATTCAGCGGCTTCTGGTTACGAATCTTGAATTTTAAGCCGCGTGTTTCAACTCGCATTAAAATCATTTCCAAGCAGTCACGGTCAAAACAAACGTGGCGTTGCTGATTTTTGCTGCCTAAACTAGCGCCAGTAATCACGTGTAGCTGGATGTTTTTCTTTAATTGATACCACAGCCCATCGTTAGCATTATTCATCATTCTGCCTGACATGGTGGGACTTGCGGACATATAAAGTGGATCAATCCCAGTTGCGCCTATAGTTTGTTCGTAGTTGTAGTAGTAGTGCAAAGGCACATCCGCTGCTGGTAAATCTAGCAGACCTTCATACAGCTGTCGTGCAATTTCCAAATCCGACACCATAACGGTGTGTACTTTTGGGGCACTAGTCAGGAACATCCACATAGCGCCAGCATAGGCCGCCAGCAGTATTACCATAATGCCTTGGGTGGAAAACAGGCTATCCAAGGGCAGGGAAGGCAAAAAAGAGCCTATAACAGGATTGAACAGGAACGATATCACACTAACTGCTATAACCATGAACAAATCAAAGATTGTATAAGGGATTCGCTTTTTATGATTGTCGATTCAGACTAAAATTAAGTCTTTGTTTTTAGTTTATCAATACTCAACTGATGTGAGTCTCAGCTACAAACTGAGTAACACCAAGATATTATGCGTTTAACTACGAGGCTATGAGTCTCAAAGATATTTTAACAACTATCAACCGAAAGGCTTGTGCAAATTCCTCATTTTCCTGAAGCTAATCACCCACTAGTTAAGTCGCTGTTTCATCACAGTGACCATGAATTGCTGACCCTGTTTCAGCGCTATCCAGAGGCGGGAAAGTACTTTACAGTCATTTTTTGCCGCTATAGTCCGATAGTCTACACCTTGATTCGGCATTCGGCGCGATCGCCTGTGCAGGCAGATTATTTATTTGCTCTGACTTGGCGTCATATCTACTACGAACTCGGTGGACTAAATTTAACCAGCGCTGAATCAGGCCAAGAAGCCTTAACCATGCAAAATTGGTTGATCAATATGACAGCTTTTTGTATTAACGAGATTAAAATACCACCCACAGAAGCAATTCATTATTCTCTCCAGGCGACTTCTCCACCACTATGGTGTTATGTAGAACAAGCATTAGACCAATTAAAACCAGTTTTGCGATTAATCGTGTTGATGGCTCAGACTTTCCACTGGAGCGAAACTAGAATCGCTGCTTATTTGCAAGCCGAAGGAGAAGCGATCGCCCCTATCGAAGTAGCCAATTTTCTACAGGAAGGCTATCGTATGCTAGAAGACAAATTACCTGTAGATATTCGTGCCATTTACTTTGGTGAGGATTTAGCTACATTGTAATTTACGTATAAACGCGTACATTGCTTGTCTTCAATTTAAAACATTAAAACTTCTTCTTAGACCTTCTACTTAAACCCGAAATTTCAGGGGTAAGTTTTATGAAACAACGGCATGTATTTTCAGGGCAGACCATTTTGGATTTAGAGCCAATCCTTCACTCAAGACGCCATGGTTTGTGGATTTTGACTGTCATCCATGTCTTACGGCAGATTGACAAATTTAAGTTTTGCACTTTTTTACTGTTTACTTTTTTACTTACTCCTATAGCAGCGGGTGCAGTTGATATTACGCAACAACTCCACCGCCCTTTAAGTAGTTCGGTTGGCCGACAATCAAGAGATGAAGCAGACAGCTTACTACATATCGGTGAACAACAATACGCTTCAGGATATGCTGATAAAACAATTGCCTCTTGCTTGCGAGCACAGGAAATTTATCACTCAATTGGCGACCTAAAAGCACAAGGTTTAACTTATAATTTGCTTGCTAAAGCTTATGTCCAGCTAGGTAGTTTCAAAGAAGCGGATGATGCTTTACGGCGAGGATTAGCGATCGCTCGTGATACTAAAGATTTTCAATCTCAGATTTTTATGCTGAATAACATCGCTACATATTTACTACAACAAGGGGAGTTTGCTGCTGCTGGCAAAACAGTTGAGGAAGCACTTTCAATTGCTCATGATGTCAAAAATATTGAAGGAGAAGGGCTATCTTTGAGCAATTTGGGTTTAGTAACTGCCAGATTGGGAGATTATAACAAGGCAATTAAACTGTATGAAAATGCTTTAATCTTCCGCCGTCAAACTGGCGATGCTATCGGTGAAGCTAATACTCTGAATAATTTGGGTGATGCCTACTTAGCATCTGGAAATTATCAGGATACGATTGGCACTTATGGGGCAGCAATGCAGATAGCAAAAACTCAGAGCGATCGCACTAATCAATTACGATCAATTGATGGTTTAGTTACAGCTCACAGTGCTGTAGGACGCTATGAGCGTGCCTTTGACTTGCTAGAACAGCGCTTAATACTTGCTAACGAATTACAAAGTCTCCAGGAAGAATTAAAATCATTTGAGTCTTATGCTCAGTTGTATGAGCAACTAGGTAATTATCCAACTGCCCGCAATTTTTACGAAAGAGCGATTACACTGGCCCGGAATTTGGAAGACAACAAGCGGGAAGTATTTTTGCTAGATAAGCTAGCTAAAATTCAGAAGCTTTAAGATGATTAAAAAAGCTGAGAAGCTGAGATTCCCGACTTTTTAGAAAAGTTGGGAATCTTGTTGTTTAACTAATTCAGCAATACTGCACCATTTTGCTGAATCCGCATCGTACCTCTATCTTTACCTACGTCAGTTGCCTCATTTAGCCTGAGTTCTAACATTCCTGGCTCTGAAGAAGGCTGAGGAGTCGCTCTAAGTAAACCGCCATCTTCGCGTTGGAATGTTACTGTTACTGGCGCATTTAGACCTTGCAGCATCACATCCGACTTACCTTCTAGCGATCGCGGTGCTGTATCACCAATTACTTCGTAAGTTACATTAGCCGCAGTGTCATTTATTAACCTGACATTAACTCTACCATTCGCCAGTGCGATCGTAGTGCTGGGGGCTTGTTGTTGTTCGGGTGCTGGTGGTTGAGTTGTAGTCGGAACTTGCGGACTAACTGAAACGCCTTGTCCGGGTATTGATGATTGGGACGTAGGTGGACTAACTGAAACACCTTGTTCGGATGCTGGTGATTGGGTTCTAGTGGGAACTTGTGGAGTTGAAACACCTTGTTCGGGCGCTACTGGTTGAGTTGTAGTCGGAACCTGTTGACTTGAAACACCTTGTTCGGGCGCTACTGGTTGAGTTGTAGTCGGAACCTGTTGGCTTGGCACTTCTTGACTAGAAGTCACTCCTTGTGCTTCGCGTTGTTGGGTGAAAGCATTCGGAGGGCATCCTTGTGGTACTACAACCCGACTGTTATGTGGTTCTTCGTAGAAAATTCTTGGGCAGGGGTTGACCTTGGGGGTCGATTGCTGTGCTACTGCTGATTGAGGAATTGCTGGCAAGCTCATTAGCAATCCGCCACAAATAACGCCGAGTAACTCAGCCGATTTGCGTAACTTTAGATAATCATTCATTTTTAACTCCTGGGAAAAATATTTTAACTTGATTTACATTTCTAAACTTAACAGCAGTTAGAACTGAGCATGAAAGCCCTTTTAGCTTTGCCTGATGTATTGAGATTTTGTTGTTACTTAATAAATCTAAAATAAATAGTTATTTTAAACTAACAAAAAAGTAAAAGTTTTCACCTCTTACTATAGAGATGAAAAAATATGAATTTTAAGTATATTTTTAAGCCGTAAGCAGCAGGTAAATAAATCAATAGTTATAGTTAAGAGTTAAGAAATATTTCCTAACTCCTAACTTTAAACTTTCTTAAGCTTCTTCCCAGAGTTGACGAACTTTATCAGGCAACCAGCTAGCAATTTCTTGAATTCGTTCTGGCGATAATTCGTCTTTAGTGGCAGAAAACACAGCCTTAACCACCTGTTCACGGTCTACATTTGGTGGCATTCCACCTTCATTTGCTACTCGAAATAAAAAGCGATCGCTATCAATTTTAAAGATACCAGGGCCTTGCCAGGGTGGACGCACTCGACTCAGGAATCCGACAATTGGGTTGGAATCGTGCCACAAATCTGCAATTTCCATTTGCAGCGATTTATCATCGGTTATTTCAGCTGGTTTGTGCAGTTCCTCTTCAACCCGGTCAGCAGCTTCGGTAGTCATCAAGTCGCGCATCACCCGGAATACCAATTCGGTTAAGTCTCTAGCATCATAAAGATCTGCCAAACCACTCTTAGCCTTAACCTTTTCCAAAAAAGCAGTATCTTTTTCTTCTATGGGAACTGGTGGCATCTAAACCCTCCGAAATACTTTTATAAATGCGTCATGGGTCAAGAAAATTTCACCAAAAATAAACTAGCGGTAATAATATAAAACTCTTAAAAGCTAGAATTATGGTTTAATTTCTCAACCTTTGCAATATAAATTAATATTTAAAACTAAACGTCTGCATCTATCACAGGAAACAATTATTAAATTAAAAATTTAAGACTCAAGAGTTATTGGTAAAGTGACGATGAATGTTGTGCCCTTAGCAAGTGTGCTTTCAACTTGAATCTGGCCTTGATGATGTTCGACAATAGCTTGAGCGATCGCTAATCCCAATCCTGAACCAGTAGCACTTTGTGTAGCTGTATTCTCAGTTTTATGGGTACGCGCCGGATCTACCCGATAAAAGCGGTCAAACAAGTGTGGTAGGGCCTCCGCTGGAATTCCAATTCCAGTATCACTGACTTTGATTTGCAACTGAGCACTGGTGTAACGTAGTCCAGACAACCGATTTATTCCCTCAATACGCGCCAATTCTACATTTACTCTTCCACCAGCAGGGGTGTAGTGCAAGGCATTACCAATCAAATTTGTAAATAGCCGCACTAGTTGATCCCAGTTACCTATAAATGTGAACCAATTCTCTAGCAACTCAAGACTGCTTTCTGATGCGGGAGGATCAATTAAGTTTAGAGAAAGAGTGATTTCTTGTTCAGCAGCTAACAGTTGTTGTTCTTCTACCACTTCTATCAGCAAAGCATCCAGTGGACAAGGTGAAAAGACATCTTTGGTAATACCGCTATCCTGCCGTGCTAAGAAGAGTAAGTCATTGACTAACTTACCTAAACGCTGTGTTAAGCGTTCCACTACCTTTAATTGTTGCCGATAGTGTAAAGCAGTAGTGGCTTCTGTCTGTGCTTCCAAGTCAGCAAGAGCAACTTGCACATTAGTTTGAATCAAAGTAATGGGACTTCTGAGTTCGTGAGAAGCATCAGCAGTAAATTGTTTGAGACGTTGGTAGGACTCGCCCACGGGTTCCATTGCTTTACCCGAAAGAAACCAACCACTTGCAGCCACGGAAAGCACCATTAATCCAGTACCCAGTGCCAAATCAAATATTAACTGACGACTAGGTTTGGTGACTTCAAACCAGGGATGACTAACACGCAGATATCCTAATACTTGCCGTCCGACTTCTACACGCTGTGTTACTTGTCGCAATAACAGAACTGAGTCACCACTGTTCGCCCCTGGCGTCTCCCGTTCTCTACGAGACGCTCCTTCGCGTTGGGAGAATTTCAGATTGGTAGGTTCTGCCGATTTGACTTCTCCTTGAGTCCTGTTAGCGGTAGCCCGTCCTGAGTTAGGAGTGAGGAGAAGTTGCTCATTTCCCCCTGTCTCCGTTTCTTGCTTAACTACGCGCACAGTTTCACCAGTACGGTTGGCATGAATGGGAATATTTAGAGGTTCGGACAGCGTTGACCAGATTAATTCACCAGTTGGACTGAACCATTCTAGGTCGATGTGATCATCTTCTACTGTGTCAGCGTTATTACGAAAACTGGCTTCTACATTGATGCGGAATTTATCAACATCGGAATTAATTGACTCGATAACGAGCGATCGCTCTACTATTTCCACTACATGGTTCAGGGTATCGTCAATCCGCTCAATCAGTGTACTACGGACGTATAAATAAACGCCACAGGCAAACAGTAGCAGTAATACGGCAGTTACGGCAGTGTACCAAACAGCAAGACGGCGACGAGTCGCTTGAAACATATTTTTTTACTCCACTTGTTTCACTCAACATAGCTGTACTAAGTATTTACATGGTTAAATTTTAGCCCTGTCATCCAACTTAAGTAATATTGCTGAGGCTATATTTAGACTCAAGAATTACACTCTTGTTGCAGTGAATTTGCTTAAGTCTCTTTGACTCTTTACAGCTAGGTTACAAAAGTCTGTCTTCTTTAGTTACCTATATCAAGATTAGCGAGATGACTGCCTAGTGCATCAAAACAAACGGCAAACACTGATTTTTTAACATCAAAAGTAATAGCTTATATTTAATAGCTACCAATTTTGTTCAAATAAAACTGGTGGACAAATTTAGCTGTTTAATTTGAATTTACTTCTTTTGAATATGTCGGGACTTGAACTAGAAATTATCTTGTTAGCTTTGTCAATCAAAATCTTATTTAATTTCGGAAAAACAGCAAGATTTTGGGTCAATTGATTACTGACATGTACTACTGATGAAAATTACAATAAATATCCGAATTATTTTAGTTTGGCTAATTTTGCCTACTATTTTAACAAAAACTATATTAAATGAATCATGTGCGATCGCCTTGGAAATAGACAATCAAAACAATATTAGCCTAATTGTAAATTCAGGTAAAAATTTCCAACCAGCTTCTAACAAGAAAAGTAAATTGTATGATATAAAAAAATCTCGAAGCCAAGCACTGTTAAAACAGACTTTAAAAAATGCCAAGCCTAACTCACAGCAAACAAAACAGTTACCAAAACTCATAATTGCTGAGGTTATCCCAATCGAAGATTTTAAGATACAACCTCCTAAGCCACCTGAGCAAGGTGAGGATGAGCCTGAACCAGATACAACTAAACCATCAAAATTAAATGAAAATAGACCATATACACCAACGCAAGAAATACTAATACAAAAACTACGCCAAGCGAAAAAACAACAACAAGAAAAACAAAAAGAAATCGTTCTTAACGCCCTGACATATAGTGCTAATAAATATTCTTGGATTGTTAATCCAACAGATAATCTTACCTTTAATGCTCAATTGTTTAAACCAAATGAAAATGAGAACTATATAGATACAAATATCAGTGTCAGAGATTCACAAGACAGTCAGATTATTGATAAATTTACTTATGCTAATTTTCCTAAAGATGACCAATTTTACTGGGTTATCAGTAATAATAGGCTAGTATTTGAAACTAAAGGTTCGCAAGCAGGTATCCTTTATCAAGGAAGACAAACTGACACTTACATCACTCAAAATGTTACATCATCGCAAGCATTTTGGGGATTGCAAACTCTCGTCAGTTTGCCTCCTGATTTTGAAGCTTTAAATGGGGAAGCTAATAATAATGAGTTGTCTCTAATCTCAGTAGCAGGACAGGTGATTAATCCTGAAGGCGTACCTGCTGGTAGAGTTGTGATTAATAGTGGTGTAGATTTGCAAAGTGCTAACGTCACAGTTTTAGAAAATCGTACACCGATTATTGGTAGCGGCTCAACTTATAGTCCTGATGGTGGTGGAGCTTTATTTCAAGCATTAGATGCTAGCAATACCCCCCAAATTATCCAAGGCTTTCCTACAATTGACTTGAAACCCCTCCTAGACGAAGGCAATATCAGACTTCAAGAAGGAGAAATCATCCCTAATAACGTTCTAGAAGCAGCTGGTATTTTCTGGGGAGATATTATAACTGGAGAAGGTTTTGGTTTTTCGGCTCCAGTTACTTCAGCACCAGGTATTAAAGTTGCCCAGCGTAGCAAATTCGATAACTACGATTTATTAAATATAGCAGTTAATCCTTTCCTGACTCCAACTGAGAGAGACTTACATTATCTTAATTCTTTATTTTGGGTATCTTTTGGAAAAAGAACACCCACATCTGAGACTTTATCTGAAGAACAAGATAGCTATAATTGGTACAGATTATACGTCAGCTATCCCCGTAATCGTAGTATTATTCAATACGATCCTGTAAAAATTAGTGCTACTTATTCTAATATTTTTGCTGCTCCAGGATTATCAATCACAGCTAATTTTAACGATGTTAGTATTGATTATAAACAAACCATAAATTCCACATTAGGCATGGCACTAGGTGGAATTTTTGAAGCAATTAGAATCGAGCAAATCGACCAAAGCTTACTACAAGCTCGCCAAGAATTTGAGAAAGGAGAAGGTTTTGCCCCTTTAAACACGACTGCAACACCTTTTCAAAGAAGACAAATCAATCAAAGACTTAATCGTACTTTAGCCTATGCTAATTCAGCTAGTGGTTTAGCACAAGTATCCGGGACTTTTACACTGCCAAGTAAAATTAATCCCAACGACTCAAATATTTTACAAGTGAGAACTGGAAATCATAGACGAGCAGTTCAGTTTCTAGAAAGAGATATTGAACTTTTAGATCCAGGTGATACTTACTTTTCGGATCTTAGCCTTTCTAATGAAAAGTTTGGGCCACTGACTTTCGCTGGAATTGCAGTTCCTTTAGATAATACTTCTATTAGCCCAATTAATGAAGCTTCTGCTGCACAAATTATTTTAACTGATTCTCAAGGTAGACAATTTGTACAGAATTTTAGTTCAAATGATAATACTGTAGTACCGCTTAACGTTAGGACATTTGATTTAGCATTCGATTATATGGAACTCACCAGAGTTGACAAAATAGGCACTAGCTTTAAAGGCTTTTCTGGTGAGCTATTGTTACCTACAATTGAATTATTAACAGCAGGTTCTTCTGGTGATTTTAACTATAGTGCTAACTTAGGAACTTGGTTCAATATAGATGCAGACTCAGCTCCAGGCGTTTCTAACAACAATCTAGGACTAGAAGAACCAACTTTTGGTATTTATACTAATGTTTTGCTTAACTATATTAAAACCTATGTCCAGTTCGACTCAGCAAAAAAACCTGTAGCTATTGATAATCATGTACCATTTTTGAAAATTACTTGGAATAGCGCCTCTAGTAGAAATAATCCTTTTACTACTTTCCTTAGCTACTTCTTTGAACATCAGGAGAAGAAATTTGGCTATTCTTTAGCTCCTGGCATAGCATTTGTTCAAGATAATAGCAATGGAGAATTACTAGTTCTTTTTAATGGACAATTTAGTACTAGTAGTGGTTTAAATTTGAAAACAAGTTTCGAGATAGGTAAAGAAACTTTCTTTGAAATACAAGGTTTACATAAGATAGTTACAAACTTTTCTCTTGGGACTTACATAAAAAATTATAGTGTGGGTAATAGAGGTTTAAATAATAGAGTTTCTGGTTTCAACTACGGTGGTATTTTAAAGTATAATTTTCCTGACAATAATGTTTTTATAGAAACCAGAATTGGTACAGGTGATAGCGGATTTGAACTTCAGCTTCAAGGTGGTTATCGATTTTAATTTTATTAACATAGATGCCCCTGGTGTCGTAGATGCGAGCAATTGTAAAGTAACTTACTCCATACCTCCTGATAATCCTTGAACTCCATTACCCGCCTGAATGAGAGCCGCTGCATCTTCAAGTTCGTTTACATTTTGTACTGCCTCCACTGTTTGTCCTGTTACAGAAACAAATGGGTTAGTATCAATGGTTGCAGTACTTGCAGGTGTTCCCGCAGAAATAGAAAGAGACTCTATACTTTCGTTACTTGTGTCTAAATTGGTAAAGGTAGGTGTAACTATTAAAGTCGGATTACTTCCTGAGTTAAAATACATACCTTCAGGTAAGAACAGTTCGCCACTCAAGCTCTGATAAGCACCAGAAGGTCTAACTATTGTAACAGCACCACGAGCAACAGCTTGTTCTGCATTTGCTGGCGCTACCAAGAAACTACCCACACCTACTAAGCTTAACAGGCAGGCACTTCCTTTAATTGTTATAGATAATTTGTTAAATAGTTTATTCATGATTTATTAGCTCTTGATGTTTTTTGGTTTTACGCCATGTACGACTTTTCCTAAACTGTCATTAACATGACAATGACAGCATTAAAGTTAGACATTGCGTAGTTTTGTATTTGTAATATAATCATGACTTTTAAGAAGGATTTGAGTAATACGCTACCGAAAATTTTCCTTGTATTAAATATGACTTAATTAACTAAAGTAATTCAATAACAAAAAAACCGGGTTCTTGAACAGGAAACTGGGTTTTTAGATATTTATTTTTATCTAGCTAATGATAATTGCTTAAGATAAATAAAAATATTATACGAGCAGATCCCCGACTTCTTCAAGAAGTCGGGGATCTAGCAACCCAGCAGTTGACAAACTAGTAGTTTATTAATGTGAACAAAAAACAAACTCCCAACTTTTTGAAGAAGTTAGGAGTCTTGTTGTTCAAGTATATAGAAATTCAGTTTATTCTAAACCGTCAACGCCAGCAGCAGCTTTGATAATTGCCGATGCATCGTCAATAGTTACAGCGTTAATACCAGGGGTAGTATTAGCACCTCTAAGAATAGCTATAACAGCAGCAGATAGTGATCCCGGTGTACCTGTACTTGCATTTCCACCTGCATTGAAGGATAGACTGCTTACAGATTGACTGGTTGTTCCTGGATTAGTATAAACAGGTGTAACTGTTAAAGTTGCACCAGATGGCCCTGTAAAATAATAACCATCGGGCAAAAGTACTTCACCACTGATACTTTCTGTAAGTGAACTAGGTCTAGTAACTGAGACAGCAGCACGAGCTGCTGCTTGGTCTGCGTTTGCAGGGGCTACTAAGAAGTTACTAGCACCAACCAAACCTAACAGACCAATACTACCTTTAAGAATTGCAGATACTTTCATGATTAACAATTTCTCCGTATTGTTTATCTTTGTGTTCTTAATATAACCTTCGTATCGGGGAGTGGTTTCAGTGGTAAAACTGAAGTTTATTAGTACATAAGTAGTATAAAAAGCACCTTATTTTTAAGTAATACTATGTTAGTAAATAGTATTAAATAAAGCCATTAATATGTAAAAAACATGTAAAAAACGCGTAGTATTTCTGACGCTCTTTTCTACATGTGTTTTATTAAACTGCAAGATTTAGCAGTTACTAATATATAGATAACTCGAACAATTTTTTGAACTCTAGAGGCATTAATCCTGATTCCAGCTTAACAAGAATAATTGTAGGTTGGGTTGAATGGAGTGAAACCCAACAAAGGACTGGAAGCGTTGGGTTTCGTTCCTCAACCCAAACTACATAATTTAATTTTTTGGGCTTAACACCTGTATCTTGCCTTCTTGATTTAATCTACGCCTCTGAATAAAAATTTTGTCTGGATTTTTCTAGTGTAGTAAAAGTGTGCAGTGCAAACTCAGTCTACTCTAAGCCATCAGCACCAGCAGCGGATTTGATGATAGCTGCTGCACCATCGATAGTTGGAGCTATAACGCCAGTATTATCACTTTGAAGTATGTCTACAACAACACCGCTAATTGTGCCTGCGCTACTCACCGCTGTGGGTGTACCGGCGTTGAAGGATAAACCGTTTATGGATTCGTTGGTTTGTCTTGCGTTGGCGTAAGTGGGGGTAATTGTTAAAGTTGCACCAGGTGTTCCAGGTATTTCAGGGGTTGCAGGCGATCCTCCTACTAAAAATACTGTATAAAATGGATCGCCTGGGCTAGGTTGATAACATTCACTAGTGCCACATGTTGAGGTCGGGGCCCCTGGTGGTACGGTTAAAGTACCAGTACCGGGGACATTGTAAGACTTAGTACCAGGAATTGCAGGCATTGCAGGAATTGTGGGAACCGCTGGTATTCCTTGGAAGAAATAACCACTAGGCGTAAGCACTTCACCAGCGAGGCTCTCGGTTACACCGCTGGGTCTGGTAACTGAAGCAGCAGAGCGAGCAGCACCTTGGCCTGCATTTGCGGGTACTGTCAACAAATTACTAGCACCAACCAAACCTAACAGACAAATATCTTTGATAATTGCAGAGACTTTCATGATTTACAATCTTCGTGTTTCGTGTATCTTTGCGTTATGTGACCTTGACTTTGAGAATTGTCTCAGTCCTATGGCTGGAATTTATTTATTACATGAAAAAATAGTAGGCTTGGTAGGTGAGATTAGAATTAAAGCCATGTGGAAAACATGTAGAAAAGATATGCAGTATTGCTACTGCCCTTTCCTACATGTGTCCTACTCAACTGCTGATTTAACAGTTGCTAGTTTGTAGATAACCCGGACAATTTTTTGAATTCTAGAAGCATTAACTATTATTCCAGCTTGAAATCTGTGATCTTGCCTTTTTTAGTTAATCTACGCCTCTTGTAAAAATTTTGCCAGGATTTTTGTAGTGTGTAAACTTGTGTGGTGCAAAACCCAGTTTACTCTAAGCCATCAGCGCCAGCAGCGGCCTTGATGATAGCTGCTCCATCATCGATAGTTGCAGCGTTAACGTTACCAGTGTTGTCACCTTGGAGTATATCGATAACAACACCAGCAATTGTGCCTGAGGTGTTTGTAACTACAGGTGTACCAGCATTGAAAGCTAAACCACTTAAGGATTCATTAGTTGTTCCTGGGTTGGTATAAGTAGGTGTAACTGTTAAAGTGTTACCACCTGTACCCTCGAAATAATAACCAGTAGGTAGTAGCACTTCACCACTCAAGCTTTCAGTAACACTACCGGGTCTGGTAACAGAAGCAGAAGCACGAGCAGCAGCTTGATTTGCATTTGCTTGCTCTGCCAACACACTACCAGCACTAACCAAACCTAACAAACAAACGCTTCCTTTGATAATTGCAGATACTTTCATGTTTACGAACTCCTCGTCGTTGTATGTATCTTTGCGCTCTTAATATAGCTTTCACTTTAGGTAGTAGTTTCAGCAATAATACTGAATTTTATCGAAAAAATAGTGGTGACATTTTTTAAACATTAACAGGCATATTTTCTAGTATGAGCTTGAAAGCTAGTATCAAAATTTTAAGAAAAACAGAGTTTATACTAGCGAATAAGACTAATATCAATTAAATAAATCCTACTGTTTTACTTGAGTAATTTACTCTTACATAGCTTCTGCATGTACTAAAAACTACAATATAAGGTTAATTCAGTAAAAGTACTGTTGTTACATCTAAGTTTTAATGATGTACTAGGTAACGCTTGCAATATTTACGCGATACGCAACTTTCTCTAGAGTTCTCTGCTTTTTAAGGAGGGTCAGGGATGATTCAAATCTTGCACTTACCCAATCTCCCGCCAAGAAATAAATTTATTGGCTAACAGCTTAAGTCTACTGAAGTGGACTGCTATCCATGCATCAATGGAGTTTAGTCCTCTTGAAAGGATTGGCGAATAGCGAAAGTTCATAAAGCGTGGACTGAATTCCCTTACCAGTCGTCTTGAGATGACTTTAACTATTAGACTTCTTGCAAAAGTCCGAAAATTATGAGGTCATTTTGACCAGAACGTAGTGGAGGAAAAAATCTCCGAGATGTTTCGCTCCGCTCAACATGACAATTTAAGCATTTATGCAAGAGGTCTATTAGCTTGAGATATAGAATTCTCAGGCGGTTGTTGCAATTTAGTTTGGGATCTCCTCATTTAGCCGACTCTAGAGGGAACTCTTGCGCTTTTGATAAAGCTTGCTCTAGAAACAGTTGCATATTGCGTAATGTTTTTAATCTTCTTTATAAACTTAGGGCTAAATGCATGAGTGACGGTACTGCTTTGCTTACCAAAGGGCATTACTCAGAGGCTATTGCCTACTTTCAAGAAGAAATTACTAAAAGCCCAAATGCACCAGAATTTTATTTCCAACTAGGAACCGCTTTAGCTTTGAGTAGTCAACTTCAAGAGGCGGTAGGTGCATTTCAGCAGGCTCTACAGATCAACCCAGAGTACGCGGAAGCTTACAGTAACTTAGGAGTATTATTTTCCCTACAAGGACAAGTTGATGACGCTATTGCCTGTTATCGTCAAGCTGTGCGTTTGCAACCAAACTTTCCAGAAGTTCTGAATAATTTAGGGCTTTTGCTCAAAGACCAAGGCAAGTTAGATGAAGCAATAAGCAGTTTTCGAGAAGCTTTAACTCTAAACTCTAACTATCTCGAAGCCATTAATAATTTGGGCTTAGTATTGACACAGCAAGGGAAATTAGATGAAGCTATTGCCTTATTCAGACAAGCCCTAATATTGAATCCCGATGATGTTGATACTCTTAACCATCTAGGCTCAACCCTGAAAACAAAGGGAATGTTAGCAGAAGCTATTGTTTATTTGAAACAGGCAATCCAGCTAGCACCAGAAGAAGCGATCGCACATAATTATCTGGGAACTATTTACAAAGATCAAGGACAAGTTGAAGAAGCTATTGCTTGTTATCGTCGAGCAATTGATATTGATCCCAGCTATGCAGAGGCTTACCGGAATTTGGGATTAATCTTAACTCGGCAAAATAAAATAGAAGAGGCAACAGAGTGTTTAGAAACAGCCCTAAAATTAAAACCAGATTTTCCCGAAGCTCTTAACAATCTGGGCATTATTTGCAAACGGCGGATGAAATGGCAAGAGGCTGGTGATTGCTTTGAACAAGCAATCAAGTTGCATCCTCATTATGCGCTTGCCCATAAAAATTTAGCTGATATCTTTGTGCTAACGGGTTACATAGATAAGGCTATTACAAGCTATCAAGAAGCTCTCAATTTGGGATTAACTGACCAGGATGCCTGGGTTTGTCTGTGTCGTCTTCTGCGTCAACAGTTTCGTATAGAGGAAGCCTTATTTTGTAGTCAACGAGGTTTAGAGCAATATCCTAAATGTGCCAATCTACATTATGCACAAGGTCTGATTTATATCCATACCAATAAAGTAGATAAGGCGGTTGAGAGCTTGCGACAAGCTCTGGAGTTAGAGCCAGATAAGTTTGAAACTTACTATCACCTGGGAGAAGCTTTAATTTCTCAAGGACAGCTTGCTGAAGGCAGAGACGTGTTGCGACGAGGCTATTCTGTCCACCGCGATCCAAATTTTAGAGTTCGACGGGCCCTGTCTTTGCCTGTAATCATAAGTTCTTGCCAGGAAATTGATCAAGAGCGCGATCGCTTGCTTCATGAAATTCAAGCGTTAGACAGTGAAGGAATCACACTCAAAGATCCGGTTGGTGTTGCTTCAGGAGTAAATTTTTACCCAGCCTATCATGGTCGCAATGATCGCCAATTGCAAGCAACAATAGCTCGCTTTTACCTGAATAATTGCCCCAATCTGGACTGGGTTGCTCCTCATTGTAAAGGCGATCGTCCGATCAAGAAGCGATCGCGGATCGGCTTTTGTTCCCAATTTCTCCGGGGACACACAATGGGTAAACTCTACGGAGGCATTCTTGAGAAATTACCTCGTGACCAGTTTGAGGTGATTTTGCTACGTCTACCTGATTTTAAGGATGCTATGACCGCAAAAATTGGTAGCTATGCGGATAGTGTCATTTCCTTGGAAAACAATTTAGTCAAGGCGCGTCAGCAAATTGCTGAGCAGGAACTAGATCTGCTATTTTATACCGACATTGGGATGGCTCCTTTGTCTTACTTCCTGGCTTTTGCGCGACTGGCTCCAGTTCAATGCATGACTTGGGGACACCCTTCTACTACTGGTATCCCCAACATGGATTACTTTCTCTCAGCAGAGGTTTTTGAATCTGACAATGCTCAGGAGCACTACAACGAGCGTCTGATCCGACTGAAGCAACCAGGAATTTATTATACTCAGCCAACTCTACCTCTTCCTGCGAGCCGTGAAACTTTTGGTTTACCTCCAGAAGGTTCCCTTTACCTCTGTCCCCAAAGCTCATTTAAGTTCCATCCAGAGTTTGACCAAATTATTGGGGATTTGTTGCGACGTGATCCACAGGGATGGTTTGTGCTGCTTGAAGGAATCTCCTCTCATTGGGATGAGCTACTGCGCCAACGTTGGGCAGAAACCATTCCCGATGTGGCAAACCGGATCTTTATTATGCGACGGCTCAGTTATGAAGAATATCTACAGCTATTGATGTTAGGGGATGTCATGCTTGACCCCATTCACTTTGGGGGTGGTAACACTTCCTTAGAGGCATTTGCCGCTGGATTACCCATTGTCACCTTGCCGGGAGATTACCTGCGTAGCCGACTTACCTACGGATTTTATCAACAAATGGGCTTGCTGGATTGCGTTGCTTGGGACGCTAAATCCTATATTGAGATGGCCTATCGCCTCGCCCATGACTTGGAATGGCGTAGCCACATTCAGCAAGAGATCCAAAAACGAGCTTCGGTGTTGTACGAGAACCAAGCCGCTATTACCGAAATAGCTCGGTTTTTCCAACTTGCCATTACTGCTTACGACTGCGGTCAAACTATTCGCACCTGGAGGTAATTACATAATGCTAGTTTCTATCATCACCCCCGTAACAGGTAATCCTTTGCTGAAACAGGCAATTCAAAGCGTCCAAGATCAGGATTACCCACATATTGAACATTTAATTGTCATTGATGGTCAAGAGCGGGAAGCCGCTACTCGATCCATTTTGCAGGAAATTGAGTTTAAGAAACCCCAAACCCATGTTCTTTGTTTACCCTACGCCACAGGTAAAGATGGGTTTAATGGACACCGCATTTATGGTATGTCGCCTTTCTTAGCGAACGGAGATTATTTGGTGTTTCAAGATGAGGATAACTGGTTTGAGCCAAATCATATTAGTTCCCTAGTTCAGCTTGTCAAAGAGAAGCAACTTGATTGGGCTTATGCATTGAGAAAAATAGTAAACGCAGATGGCACTTTCGCAACCTATGATAATTGTGAAAGTTTAGGTCGATGGAAAGTTTTCCAAGGTGACTATCATCACGTGGACACCAGTTGCTACTTTCTGAAAAAAAGAATAGTTATCGAATATGCTCACCTGTTTTATGTGAGATTTGCTGAAACTGGAATTCCAAGTCCAGATATTACCCTGTGCAACGAATTGATCAAAGCCTATCCTCGCTGTGATACCACTGGTTTCTACACATTTAATTATCGGGTAGGAATGGGTAAGTTTTCTGTAAAACTGGAATTTTTCCATCAAGGCAATGCTGTCATGCAGACTAAATATCCGCAAGGTTTTCCTTGGGAAAAAGAATCCCTAACTCAAGCCTATACTCTGGCTGTATCTACCACAACCCAAGACAATTCTTTTGTTCCTGCACCATCAGTCTTGGAAATCTCTTTAGTTGACTTTGAACAGAACGGTAAGGCAACTGCATTCAAAGATTCAACTCAAATAATTGCGGATAAGCTGGGTTTAGAGAATCCCTACGCGCATTTCAACTACCGCGATTATCCCCTAGACTTGCAAGGTTGGGGAAGTAACCATCCCTCATTTAGTCAATTAATCGATCAAATCAAACCCAAGATTATTATCGAAGTTGGCACTTGGAAGGGTGCTTCTGCTGTTCATATGGCAAAGCTGTTGCAAGAGAAGCATATTGACAGCACTATTATCTGTATTGATACTTGGCTTGGAGGAATAGAGTATTTATCGGGAGAATACTCCATTAGTTTAATTAATTTGTCACGAAAGCACGGCTGGCCAACACTCTACTACCAATTCTTAGCAAATGTCATGTATAACAACCTGCATGACTCCATTGTGCCACTACCACTGCCAAGTAATATTGCTGCCCGATGGCTACAACAAAAAGACTTAAAAGCTGATTTAATTTATATTGATGCTAGCCATGAAGTGGACGACGTATATGCAGACATAATTCAATATTGGGAATTAATCAAACCCAATGGCGTAATGCTTGGGGATGACTATGCTGATCCAAATTATGTTGGTGTTCGAGTCGCTGTTAATAAATTTGCCCAAGAACGCAATCTGTCATTGAAAACAGCAGGAAATAAGTGGTGGTTACAAAAGCCTTCCGATTCTCAAGAAGTCATTGGCGCTTTGAACCGCCGTATTTCTCAACTTGAGATGATGTTGTTGAATCGTGATGTTGAGCTTACCCCAAACAAACGCATCTAGTACTAATTCGTAATTCGCTCTGGGGCTACGCCTCGCGACGTTAACGCTAATTAAGACACATAGAACCAGGCTTGATACAAGTTACGCTGTTTTTGAAACAATCCATCTTTTCCCAATTTGTACAAGTCTAAGATGCGTTCTATGTCAAGTTAATAATTTCAACACTTCCTTCTATAGAGACGCGCTGTTTCAAGTGTCTCTATGGAAGGAAAAATTAGAGATTGCGTAAATATTGTATCCATCATTGCTCTATAGCAAGCAAAAAAACAGAGTAGCCATACATAACCAAAATCTCAGAGTTCCGCTCAAGCCCTATTTAATTTACTATGTTTGTATTCTCCAGTTAAATGGGCGACACCTGCCTCATATTAGGTCATCATGGCAAAATCCAAAAAGAGCGCGACCCCCATCAATCTGAGTGACCCGCAATACTATATAAATCGAGAGTTAAGCTGGTTAGAGTTCAATGGCAGGGTGTTACATGAAGCTTGTGACGATCGCACGCCTCTTCTCGAACGCCTCAAGTTTCTAGCAATCTTCAGTTCCAATTTAGATGAGTTTTTCATGGTGCGCGTTGCAGGGTTAAAGCAACAGGTAGAAGCAAAAGTTAGTCAGTTAACCCCTGATGGCCGCACACCGCAACAACAATTAGACGATATTGGGTCTACCCTCAGTCCCCAAATCACAAAACAGCATCAACATTTTGAGCAAGTACTTCGACCCCTGTTAGCAAGTCACGGTATCCATATTCTGGATTACATAGATTTAAATCAGAAACAGCGGACTCATTTAGAGGGCTACTTTGAGGAACAAATCTTCCCGGTTCTAACTCCTCTTGCTGTTGACCCTAGTCATCCCTTTCCGTTTATTTCCAATCTCAGTTTGAATCTGGCTGTTGTAGTCAAAAACCCGGATACTGAAGAGGAATTTTTTGCCAGAGTCAAAGTCCCTAACGTTTTACCGCGATTTTTACCGATACCGCCAGAGTTAGGAGATCAACAAGACGGAAAACCGATCCACTGGACTGGTGTCCCTTTAGAACAGGCGATCGCTCATAATTTGGAATCCCTATTTCCAGGGATGATTATTCAAGAATATCATCCGTTCCGTATTACCCGCGACGCCGATTTAGTATTAGAAGAAGATGAAGCAGATGACCTGTTATTAGCGATCGAACAGGAATTGCGAAAACGGCGCATGGGTGGAAGTCCAGTCCGACTAGAAATTCAATCCCAGACTCCTGAACCAGTGCGATCGCGATTATTACAAGATTTGGAATTAACAGACAAGGATGTTTACGAAGTAGACGGTCTTTTGGGACTACGGGACTTAATGTACTTTATGGCATTGCCACTACCGGAACTCAAAGACCCACCGCGACAATCTGTTGTACCTATACGCCTGCAACGGCTTAGAGAACCAAGTTTAGACCCCGATGTCCTGGAAGTAGAGGAAGGAAAAGACTTTTTTGCTGTAATTCGAGAAAAGGATTTGCTAGTACACCATCCCTATCAATCCTTTTCGGCAACAGTGGTGCGCTTTATTACCCACGCTGCTCATGACCCGAATGTATTAGCTATCAAGATGACCCTTTACCGGACTTCTGGTGACTCGCCTATAGTCAACGCTTTAATTGCCGCCGCTGAAAATGGTAAGCAGGTGTCTGTATTGGTGGAATTAAAGGCGCGGTTTGATGAAGAGAATAATATTTACTGGGCAAGGCGTCTAGAAAGAGTCGGAGTTCATGTTGTCTATGGTTTAGTGGGGCTGAAAACCCATAGTAAAACCCTCATGGTGGTTCGCCGAGAAAAAGACCGTATGCGTCGCTACGTGCATATCGGCACTGGTAATTATAACCCAAAAACAGCACGACTGTATACAGATTTAGGATTATTTAGTTGCCGCGAAGAATTGGGTGCTGACATCACAGATCTATTTAATTTCTTGACAGGCTACTCTTTGCAAAAGTCTTATCGAGAGTTGCTGGTTGCACCTGTGAATATGCGCGATCGCTTTCTAGCCCTAATTCACCGCGAAATCGAAAATGTTCAAAATGGATTTACTGGACGCATTGTTGCCAAAATGAATGCCCTAGTCGATCCACAAATTATTGCCACTTTATATGAAGCTTCCCGTGCGGGAGTACACATTGATCTAATTATTAGAGGCGTTTGCTGTTTACGCCCAGGACTCAAAGACATTAGTGAGAATATTCACATCATCAGCATTGTCGGTCGCTTTTTAGAACACTCTCGCATTTATTATTTCTACAACAACGGACAGGAAGAAATTTATATCGGCAGTGCTGACTGGATGCGCCGCAATCTAGATCGCCGGGTTGAAGTAATTACTCCAGTGAAAGATGCAGATATTGCTAAAGACTTGCAAGAAATTATGGGAATTATGCTGGCAGATAATCGCCAAGCTTGGGAGTTACAATCTGATGGCAGTTACATCCAGCGGCGTCCCGGTGACGATTGTCCAGAAACTAATTCACAAAAAACTCTCATGAATATGGCATTACGTTCAACTGGTATAACCTCAAACCTGATTGATTAAAAAATAGGTTATTTCTAGCGTGACAACTAGCTCAACTCAGTTTTTTTTAGAAAACTTTAATTTTTTGGAGTTATCTAAATTATTTTTCGTGGCAATACACAAGTTATTCAACCATAGGATAGAGTGAGTGCTGGCACTTGTTCCCATAAACTATTAAAGATTACCCTACGTAGTTTTTTATTTCCCTGGAATGTTAATGTTGTCCTGCGAGCTTTCTACCTTGCGCGTTTTAGTAGTTGATGATCACGAATTAACTCGTTTAACCTTACAATTAGTTTTTTCTGGTCAAGAAAATATTCAAGTAGTAGGTTTAGCCAGTAATGGTGAAGAAGCTATAGAAATGGTTAAACGTTGCCATCCTGACGTGATTATTTTAGATTTACAGATGCCCGTCATGGATGGTTGGAGTGCGTCTAGTCATATAAAAGCCATATCTCCGAATACTCAGATTCTTGCTTACTCCTCGGTGGAAGATACAAGCATTCTGGAGACAACAGCAATGCCTAGCTTTGATAATTTTTGCAGAAAAGATGTGTCCACAACTGAACTCATTGCTTTAGTCAGACAATTAGGTCAGCGTGCGGGAGATGGTTCAGTTGCAGGATAAATAATTTAACTATAATTGCTTGACAAACCTGGGCGTAGCTCAATTCTGGGGATTTGGGAATTAACGTATCTATTACTAAAAGGCGTCGGTAGAGCCGTGAGTTGACGGTTACACCGACGCAATTTCATATCCTTGCTACCGCCTAATTCGATTTAATTATTTTCTGTTTGCGGAATAGTGCGTCTAAATTCATCAATTAACTCGTCCAGTTCATCTAAAGCTTGGTCTACGTCAATTTTCAATGTTCCTAGGTTTGGTTGCTCCAGCAGACTCAGCAGATACTCGCGTTTACTTTGCACTACAGCAATTCGTTCTTTTAACGTCTGTATATCCATTATTTCCTTCCAAACTTTAACTATCCTCAAGTTTAAACTTAACTCAAAATCCAACGCTCTGAACAGATGAACTTACCTAGCAGTTTGAGCCAACACTCTTCCCTAATCTGTTACTCATAGCCGATGATAATAAAACTGAGGTATTAAGAATTTATAGTAATCTAAGCTCATGCTACGCCAAATTTCTTTGGGAACACTCGGTTTAACTATCGGCAGCATATTAACCATCATTGGCTTTGTTGCCTACGCTGCTAATAATGCCACGCTCAACCTTGTAGGATTTTTTTACGGTATTCCTCTATTGTTGGGTGGACTAGCGCTCAAAGCTAATGAACTCAAGCCCATACCCTTTAGCCAAATTACCACACCGTCAATGTTAATGCTGCGGGAGCAGCAAGCAACTGTTACTCAAAATAAAATTCGCAAAGACATTACCCGATATTGCTATGGTCAAGATGCTCATCTAGATTCCGCACTTTCCTTTTTGGGGCTAAGTCCCACAGATGAGGAACGACCTGTAGTTACAGGACTACGAGAAACAGAAGTTAATGGGTCTTATACCTTGATTTTAGAATTTGATTCGCCTTTGATACCAATTGATGTATGGCAAAAAAAGCAGGAAAAAATGATTAGTTTTTTTGGGCCTGGAGTGGAGGTTGAAATAACACAGCCAAGTGAAAATAAAATTGAACTAGCGCTGATTACTACTCAAAAAGAGTTGATTAATAAATAATCAATATAAGTACGCGATGACCGAAGTCGCAGCTATAAAAATGAAGTCTGCCTTTGCGGACTTCATTCTTAAAATACTAATAAATCAAGCTTTGTTCGGGTAACTCTAGATTTTAGCCTGAGGATACTTTAAAAATTTGGCGATAGACTCCATGAGATGCGCTCACAGGGAACAATAAAAATAGACTTTCAAGGTAGGTTTCTTGACTTTTGATTCAAAAATTACTTTTCTAAGCGAACTGCATACCACTGCAAATATTGCCCAGGGCCAACATCTAATTCACAACTGGTGTCAATTAAATATTGTGCTTGAGCTTCTACAGCATCAAACTTTTGCAAATCTGGTGGCAAATCTTGAAGTTTGAGTTGTTGAAGAATTTTTTTTAGCTTTTCTAATAACTCTGGTGCTGTCAGAAATTGTTCTGGTTGGTTTGTTTCTAAGACGACAAACACATCCTGTTGATACATTAATGGATCTGGCATTTAGGAAATCTGGTAAATGTCAATAAATTTTGATTTTACAAAAAGCTTGTTACATGCCAATTTTTTACTGTTTTTGCATATCAATACGACAATTTTGTGTGTTTTTCAACAATAACTTATAAGTCTTACCAGCCAATCGTAATAATCTTAATTTAGCATTTATGGATTAGATTTAGATTATTTTAACTATCAAATTCGGATAAAAAAAGTTGTCTATCCTTGTTACCACAGATATGTATATATTGTTGAATACAGTTAAGGATTTTTACTTAGCATATTAAACCTAAAATAAATCGAGAATCAAGTTTTGTCTTCAGGTATATCTTCACCTTATATAATTATTCTCAAACCAGATACGTCTTACCAAATCGGTTGATTTGGTCAAATTAAGTTATACCATCTGAATGGGTTAAGTTTAGTAATACTAGTAGTATTGAGTATCTCGTTATAGCAATGCAACAATAGCTTTACCCCATATTATTTAATTTTAAAACTATTACAGAACTAAATAATTAAGCAGACCATTTGAAGTTTTCAATAACATTGTAAGATAATTGCAATTTCACTATGTTACTGGGGAATGATAAAACTAACATTTCATACCAAATACCATAGCTAAAAAAAGTAAAATTTACCTTTGTATTCTAAATACACTCGTCTATGAAGCCTATTTATCTGGCGCTTGTTTGGCTCAAAATCGAGCAGCCTATTGTCAGAAAAAGTTGGTTGTGAAGTAAAACATACTTGTTGTGCAAGTTCTGATATTGCTCAGTAATAAATAGCCTCCATACGATCGCCCCCTGCGGGCGTTATACGCCATCGCAGCACAGCTTTCTTTCAGGATAATTCCGAAAGTCGTCATTAGTTTCACACATCACACATTTGTTGTTCACATCTCTCCTGCTAAATTGCCCGTCAAGTGGGAGTTTGATAGCTGCAATAAAACTATTGCTCACAGCCAATTTGGCTATAAAGGCAAGGTTTTTCCTGGCTTCTCTCTACCTAATACTTTCATTTTCTGTGGAACGCAACTCATGTCAGGCATAAGCCCATTTTCTATTTCCAAGCAACCTCCTGTGATTTTAGTGGCTGATGATGACAAGACCATCCGACTACTGTTGCGTAAAGCTATGGAAAAAGAAGGCTATTGGGTAGTTGAGGTTTCTGATGGTAAGCAGTGTTTAGATGCTTACGAGACTGTTAAACCAGATATAGTTTTGCTAGATGCTGTCATGCCGGAAATGGATGGCTTTAGCTGCTGTAAGCAGTTACTCCAGATTGCCAGAAATAATTTAATCTCAGCACTGGCAACGTTTGATACTGACTCCGCCATTGGTAGTACTGTAATCTCCAAGTTATGGGAGCGTACTCCCATATTAATGATCACTAGTTTAAATGATGAAGAGTCTGTAGACCGCGCCTTTGAAGCAGGGGCAACAGATTACATCACCAAGCCAATTCATTGGGCAGTATTGCGCCAACGGTTACGCCGACTGCTGCAACAAGCGCAAGTATACAAACAGTTAGAGGCAGCAAACCAAGCCTTGCAACACCTCGCAAACGTAGATGGTTTAACTGGGTTGGCTAATCGTCGTCGCTTTGACGATTATCTCAATACTCAGTGGATTAATCTAGCACAAGAGGAATCTCCTTTATCGCTGATTTTGTGTGATATCGACTTTTTCAAATTTTATAATGATAGATACGGACATCCTGCTGGGGATATTTGCTTACAACAGGTGGGTGCTGTCTTAAACCGTAAGGCGCAGAAACATCAAGATTTACTGGCGCGTTATGGCGGCGAAGAATTTGCTGTGATTATGCCAAATACCCATGCAACGGGTGCGCTTCACGTTGCCGCAGCAATGCAAGCAGGAGTCAGAGATTTGCAAATTGTTCATGACGGATCTGCTGTTAGTCAGTATGTGACTTTGAGTATGGGAGTGGCAACCGTTATTCCTACTTGGGAATCATCGCCTTCCGATTTAATTGTGGGGGCGGATAAGGCACTGTACCGAGCAAAAGCAGAGGGACGCGATCGCATTGTCTCAAGCTAAGATGCCGTTTGTCTTTGGCTCTTGACTAAGACGGGTAAACTGGCAATGTGAAGTGGAACCATGCTCCGCCATAGGGAGCAGTGTCTACCCAAATTTGACCGTAGTGTGCCCGGATAATCCGTTGGCATAAACAAAGACCAATACCATAACCTTCTGTACCTTCATCGCGTTGCAGACGGAAGTGATTTTCAAAGATGCGATCGCAATTTTCTACAGGAATGCCAGGGCCGGAATCGCCAATACTGAACTGAACTTTTTGAGTGGTACGGTGCAGTCCAGCAACGCTAATTTTTCCGCCTTCTGGCGTGTATTTGATGGCATTGTCCAACAGATTCATCAGTACTTGCCGTATGCGTTCTGGATCGGCATAGACACAGGGTAAGTCTTTGGGGATATCTGTATCTATATTTTGGGATTTGGCGGTGTAGCGATCGCGCAATTCCTCCACTACATCCAGGCAAACTTTACCTAACTCTACTTTTTGTGGTATTATCGGTAGCTCAGTATCATTACCACGACCCACGTGCAACAGGTCAGTAATCATTCGGTCAATAGTTTTAGTTTGACTGCGGGCTTGCTTTAATAGATGCGCCGTCATGGCTGGTTTGAGGCGTACAAACTCACCTGTATCTAAATTGTAGTTCGATTGGAGAGTTTCAATAGCGATCGCGGCAGCAGTTAGAGGATTGCGGAGGTCATGTGCCAGCATCGCTATCACCCGGTCTTTAAACTGTAGCTGCTCTTGGAGTTTATCTTTTTCTTGTTTCAAGCGAAAAATTTCGTCTGAAAGTCTGATTAATTCGGCGGAAACAGCAACAGAACTGATTGTAGATTTTGGTGATGTTACCCGACTATTTTCGTCTATACGTTCTTGTAAATCTTCCTGTAATTTTAAGTAAGCATCTATAGCAGTCTGCCAGCGAGGCCACCAATTTTTCAATTGGGCGATTATATTACTCCCGGCTAGAATTTGCCGGGGTTCCGGGTGGATTTTGATTAAAGCTGGCGTTGCTACCAATCTAAAGTGTTCAGCTAAGTAGGGTTGTTGCCCGACATCAATGATTTCAAGTTCAAAACTATACTCAGCCTGCAATTCTTTTAAGTAAGCACGTATTCGTTGTACCTGTTGTCGGGACTTTGGGCGTCCATCAACAAACAGCAACAGATGGAGTGGAGCCTCAGAATAGATAGGCTGATCCTGGGAAACTGGCATGTATTCGTGTTTCAGCACTGGTAACAACCCGGCGACGCTTACGGAAAGTAAAATGGACTAACGGTTGTCGATGGTCGTTCTTTGTTCTCAATTTAATATCTATTTTAGATTTTTCATACTCCTATACAATCTGCGTTTTTGATATCAAAGTATCTTTATGCACTGTGAGAGTTGATTCTTCCATAGACATTCCCCCTTAACTAAGCGGTTGACTAAACCACTAGCACAAATTTACTGTTTTTCTGCTTCTAGCCAATAATTGCTAGAACTGGCTCCAGTAAGAGATTGGCTATCATTTTAGTGGGTTGAGTTCTTGACTAAAGCACAAGTAGGATTTCCCTCAAAAACTCAATTTATAGATTCGAGAGAAATTGCTGCGATACTTGACCGCTTTGCCTATGACCTCGATTCCTAAGAGCTGTAAGCTCACGCTAAATGCCTGTAATTGCCTAAAACTGGCATTTTTTGCGTATTGCCTTATTCAGATTACCATTCTCAGATGAATAGTCTCTAGAATTGATCGCAAGCTAGCGTTAGAAAAGGTTATCTATAATTTCCCTCCTTGGATGAGGCTAAGGCGGGATTTATTCTTAGTCTATCACTTTAGGTAGTTGGCGATCGCTTCTAGTTAGTGCATTAAGCAGTAAATGACAGCCATACCGTTCTTTGGCGAGTTTTCAATAGTTCTCGTATCCCAAGTTTAAGATTTAGAAAACTCTACTTAATCAGCAAAACCCTACAACTCATGTATAGTAACCTTTTTAGGTTTATTTATAGTTTTTTTTCTGCAAATGTTACTTTAGCGAAATTTTAGGGAACTCTATAAATAAGCATGGGAATTATCAAGACCTAATAGCTGTAGACCAAAGACAATACGGTAGCTTTTGCTACCGTTTACTCATTTTTATAGATCCTTTTATACACAGGTAAATTTTTTGAGTATAACTGAGGTTATTTACTTCATTAAGTAAACAAGTATTAATAAACCTAAGTTTTATACCCAATAAGTTTAACTAAACCATTAAATCTACATTCTTAATAAAAATATTTAAATAGTCGATTTACGTATGAAGCTTTTAATTCAGCATCGTCATTCTGACAACGAAATTGCTGGTGTTTTAACTTATATATATTCTATTATCCCAGAACTTGAAACCAGAGGAACTGAAATTCAAACTATTTCCACCAAACAAGACAATTTCATGAAATGGTTGAGTTGTATTGCCTGGGCTGATATAGTTCACATGAACTCAAATAACTTAGTTTTTGCGATGCTCTGCAAAGCGTTAGGTAAAAAGATAGTTATTAAATATCATTATTCTTTTTATCATACAACGCATATTAATTATGAGACTATGACGTTTGGCGAACGGTTGCAAGCAGAATTAAAACACACGTTACCTAAAGCTAACTATCCTTTAAAGTGGAAATTGTATACTGCTGTAAAATGGATGCGACTAGCTATCCGGCTTTTTACTGCACTAATAGCTGATTATCATACAGCTTGTAGTAATTTTTTAGCCGAATCTAGCGCCTTTCCTTGGTTAGTAGAGACTTTATATAATCCTATAGAAATTAATAAAAAAAACCAGCAAAACGAACCGAAACTATTATCCAATCCATATAAATTTGTTTTTGTCGGCAGATTAGATGGAAGTAAGGGAGTTGATATTTTATTAAAAGCAGTGCGAATTTTGAAAGACGAAAATCAAAAATTTGAGGTTTTAATAATTGGTAACGGAGTACAAGCTAGTGAATTGAAACAGCTAGCAGCTGATTTAGAGATTTTAAGATACGTTAGTTTTTTGGGTCAACTTTCTAATCACGAAGCACTTGTAAAAGTTCAGGATGCGCTGGCTTTGGCCGCTCCTTCTCGTTGGCAAGAACCAGCAGGTTACGTAGTGTTAGAAGCCTCTAGCGTTCAAACCTGCTCCATTGTCTCAAAGATGGGAGGATTGCCAGAAATTGCTGGGCCACACAGCCTATTTTTTGAAAATGAAGATGCAGAAGGATTAGCCAGTTGTATGAGATACTGCCTAAATAATCCAGATGAAGCAATTAAGCGGGGCTTACAGTCTAGTCAATATGTCGCCGAGAACTTTTCTCCAGCCCGTGCTGCTACTCAACTGCTGGATATTTGTGGCAAACTCAGCCCTAAGCTATTAGCAAAAACTCATACATAAGCAAATTAAATTTCGACAGTCTGCGCTAGGGTAGGAATTGAAACTCAATTTGTGATTTCCTGTGCTTTTCTGTAAACGTCCAGCTGCCTTTCTGAGTTTAGCTGTTTTACTCACTTCGTTAACAGCCTGTGCTAACAGTCCAATCGCCAAAAACCTTGAGCAGTCTTTGGCGGCAGACCCGCAGCTCCAAAACAATCCAGTTTTTGGAGAAGCTAAAGGTAACGAACCACAAGCACAGCAAAACGAATCAACAGTTCAGTTGCCGGCTGATTTTCCTAAAGATATCCCCTTATATTCCAATGCCAAGCTACAGGAAGTTACGCCTACTAACGGCTCAGAAAACAGAATATCAACTCGCTGGCTCAGTTCTGATCCCAGCAATTTTATTGCCGACTTTTATCGTAGCCAGTTTCAGACAAATAACTGGCAGATCTTACAACAGCCAACAGATGAAGCTAGAGGTACTTTTGAAGCACGTCGCAACGATTTACTGTTGAAAGTTTCTATTCAGCCACAATCAGTCACCAACGCTACACCCAATCAACCTCAAACGGCTACTGAATTACGGATTGAGTACGCACCAAATAGTACAGTAACGATACAACCGACAAATCCTAACGAAACTACTAGCGAAATTCCCAAACCAGGAGATTCGCAGTTTATTGGCCCGGTATCACCCACAAACTTGGCAGCACAGCCAGGAAACACATCTGGTAGCCAAACAACCCCTACGACTACATCTGCTCAAGAATTTAACGATCTGAATAAAGCACCACAAGAATGGCGGCAATACGTGCAAGACTTAGCTGCATTAGGTGTTTTGTCTCTAGAATCACAGTCTACTAAAAGTAATACCGCCACAATTAACCAGTTTGAACCCGGTAAGATTGTTACCCGTCGAGAATACGCTCGTTGGCTAGTTGCTGCTAATAACGCCATGTATGCTAGCAATCCAGCTAAACAAATTCGCTTGGCATCAGAAAGTAATCAACCAGCTTTTAGTGATGTGTCGAAGACTGATCCTGATTTTCCAGTAATTCAGGGATTAGCGGAAGCTGGTTTAATTCCTAGTCCTTTATCTGGAGATTCTACAACAGTTTTGTTTCGTCCTGATGCACCCTTAACACGGGAGCAATTGCTACTGTGGAAATTACCTCTGGATACCCGCCAAGCTTTACCTTCTGCCAACTTAGATGCGGTTAAGCAAACCTGGGGTTTCCAAGATGCGGGAAAAATAGACCCCAAGGCCTTGAGAGCAGTTTTGGCTGATTTCCAAAATGCCGAACAATCAAATATTCGGCGGGTGTTTGGTTATACAACGCTGTTTCAACCCAAAAAGCCAGTAACTCGTGCTGAAGCGGCTGCGGCTTTGTGGTACTTTGGCACTCAGGGTGAAGGTGTATCGGCTGCTGAAGCTTTGAAGTTAAAGCGATCGCAAACCTAAGTCTGTTACGTTCAATACGTAATTATTGATTTTTCAAGTTAATACATTAATGCGGGATTACGATCGCTTATTTCAAACTATTGAAGAATTGGTAATGCACCATTCTCCTAGTGGTGCAGAAGCCGAAATTAACCAGTTGTTATTACAGCGATTTACAGATCTGGGTGTAGAAGTTTGGTGCGATCGCGCTGATAATATCATTGCAAAAATTCCTGGGAAAAATCCAGACAGAGCGATCGCGATTACAGCCCATAAAGACGAAATTGGTGCAATTGTCAAAACTCTGGGCGATGAAGGTCGTGTTGAAGTCCGTAAGCTCGGTGGTTCTTACCCTTGGGTTTACGGCGAAGGTGTTGTCGATTTACTGGGAGATCACGAAACTATTAGTGGCATTCTCAGCTTTGGTTCACGCCACGTTTCCCATGAATCCCCTCAAAAAGTTCAGCAGGAAGATACCCCTGTTAAATGGGAAAATGCCTGGATTGAAACAAAACGCTCTACTGCTGAATTAGAAGCCGCTGGAATTCGACCCGGAACGAGAATGGTAATTGGCAAGCATCGCAAGCTGCCAATTAGGCTCAAAGACCATATCGCTAGTTACACTCTGGATAACAAAGCCTCTATTGCGATTCTGCTTGGCTTAACTCAAAGCTTGAAGCCAGTTGTTGATGTTTATCTGGTAGCATCAGCAAAAGAAGAAGTTGGAGCAATTGGGGCGATGTTTTTTACTCAAAACCAGCGTTTAGATGCCTTAATTGCTTTAGAAATTTGTCCACTATCCACCGAATACCCAATTGAAGACGGCAAAAATCCTGTGCTTCTTTATCAGGACGCCTATGGTATTTACGATGAGAATTTGAATGGACAATTACGCCATTGTGCTAAAAATCTAGATATGCCAGTACAGTTAGCAACCTTGAGTGGATTTGGTAGCGACGCATCGATCGCTATGAAGTTTGGTCATGTCGCTCGTGCTGCTTGTTTAGCATTTCCTACACAAAACACACATGGCTATGAAATTGCTCATTTAGGGGCGATCGCTAATTGTATCGATTTGTTAAAAGCCTTTTGCGAAACTGAGTTTGAGTGATCGGTCATTCTTGTTCGGACAAAAAACATAGAACATTTCATAAAATAAATTTTTTATAAACTATACAATACATGAGTTTTTACATGAGGTTTTGTATGAGATTTTCAAAATATTAAATACAAAATTATGCAACAATATTTTTTATTCAGGCATAAAGTTTATGTGACTTATGTCTAGAGAAGTATTAGCACAGTCAATAAAAAAATTCATAATACAATTACTAAACTTTCAAGAAACACTTGACGTAAAACTTATGACGTTTTTCAATTATAGTTTCAAATAATAAATTTTTTATAAGAAAATTAATTTATTATTTAAACTTTCAAATATTGAAATTAAGGAATTTAATTTATGCCAAATAATACATCTACTATTTTAAAAGTTAAGGCAGCTAAAGGTACTGTTTTTAAACTAGATTGGAAAGAAAAAGTAGACAAATTAAATTCAAAGCATTTAGAAGTTGGTAAAAATTTTTCTGTCTTATTTATCAGGATTTATGAAGATGAGCGTTCTCAAAATGAATTGTCTTCTCTTGGTCAGAGGAAAAGTGACTATTGGAAAATAACATTTCAGAAAACGATTCCAACTGAACACGGGGATGAACAGAAAACTTGGTATGTTTTCAAGAGCGATGTCGAGTTATTTGGACATGCAGAAAAAAAAATAAAAGAAAGATTAAACAATGATAAATTAATACTTATTTTACTAATGTTTATATTTGCGGTTATTATTTTTATTTACCTGGTAATGAGATGAGATTTTATTAAATATAAGTAGCTAGGCGTAAATAAATTAAAGTTTGTAGTAATGACTTTAGTCCTGATAATCCTTATTTTGAGCGATGAATCGCTCACTACGAACTAGGATTTTATTTTATATTTAATTATACCTATCTACTTACATATAAAATCTTTAATCTTTTGCTTCTATATTATGCAATTTAGTAGATTAACGTTATTCATTAATTTAAGTGCGAAAATAAAATGAGTCAAATAAATAATCCTGAGAAATTTTCTATAATAACAGCATTTATTTTAATGATACCATTAATTGATTTGTTATTCGGAAGTGGTGTTTTATTAAATATTCCTTTTATTGCCCAATATAAAGATTCTATTTTTATTATTATAGCTTTGATAATAGTATTGGTTTTTACTTTTGCGTTTATATACAAGATTTTTGGTGATGTATCTAATTATAATATTTCTTTAGATAGAATTTTTTCTTTGCTATTCTTCTACATTGTAATTCTTGGAACTATTTGGGATATTGTTACATCTCTTTATGGATTTTATAGAGTTTTTTCTTGGGAACAAAATGATCCAAAAATACATATTTTTGCAGGTTTTATAGCCATAATATCCACTTTCATTTGTTTTTATATAACTTTAATTATTCCTAAATTTGTAAATGGTGAGTCTAGAGAATTTTATAGAAAATCTATTAATTGGAATAATACAACGTTAACACTGAAATTATTTACTTACTTGTTGTTTTTACTTGCATTTATTTACGATTTTGGCACTTCTTTGATTGGTAATGCCGTTTTACTTGGTTTATCTCCTAACAAACTATTTACTATACCTATTATTCAAGGAACTATGTTATTTATTGGTACGCTACTAGTATGTTTTTGTCAGTTTATCTTTTTTAACCTGTATCAGGATAGAATAGATGAATGAGGATATAAATTATGTGAGCATCCTAAATAAGATCCTCAGCCATTACAGGTGGCTGGTCTTGGGAAGCGAAAATAATCCGCGAAGGCATTGTCTTTACTTTTAGAGGATGTCTGAAAAGCTAGGTAATGGTATATTTTGTCATTCTGACGCTTTGCAGAGCGGAAGGAAGAATCTCTATTATCCGTTAATTTCTGAGATGCTTCTCTACGAGACGCTTCGCGAACATTACGCTATCGCTTCATTCAGCATGACAATTTTGACTTCTCAGACATGCTCTTATTACTTGTTTGTTCATCAGTCTAAATTTTGCGATCGCTTGCTACCCTATTGATGGATACTAAGTCAATGCGATCACTCCCCTGAATCAGCCCGTAAAGCTGGCCTTGGTTTGTTTAGGCTCTACACTTCCATTTTGAGAGCTATTTATTTCCCGCCCAATTGGCTAGAAGCTTGATTTATGTCAAACTTGACTATTGAGCAATACTTTCATCAAAGCCGATGATGGGATTTGAACCCACGGCCTGCTGATTACGAATCAGCTGCTCTACCACTGAGCCACATCGGCGTACACAATCTAATAGTATAGCATGATTTACTCATGACAGAACCAAATCCTAAAAATCGCCTGAACTCTGAACAATATGCTCGCCTCAAAGCAGAAATGACGGCCCCATATCGAGGATTGCGGCAATTTCTTTACATTGCTTTCGGTGCTTCTGGTTTGCTTGGCGCATTCATATTTTTTTTTCAACTGCTTGCTGGACGGGATGTTGAGAGTGCTTTACCTAACTTCGCGCTCCAGGTAGGAATAGTTGCCCTAATGGTATTTCTTTGGCACTGGGAGCAGCAGCGGCAACGACGCTCCTAGAGGCCGGTAGTCCCAAATTCTTAAAAGAGTAACTTTACTTTTCCTCATGTTATCTTTACATTATTCAAGTTTATTGATGTTTTCATAAAGTTGAAAATATTCAAGAGAGAAAAAATAAAAAAAATATTAGGAAATCTCAGAAGGCAAAAATTTCTGGGAAACTGGAAATTGTTCAAACGGGGTCAGCTAATATAAAGACCCTGAATATTAACTCAATAAAATTCAAGTGAGGTCAATTATAATCAAAGACCTCAAGTTTAATAAAACTCACAATGTTTAAAGCGCCAGACCAACAACTTGTCAGTCTTGGCGCTTTAAATTTGCTAACTAAGAGTCTATTGAACTGTTACCAAATAGGATGAAGGAATTGGTTGAGCACGTCCGGCACTAACGAGTGCCTGGTAAACAAAGGCTGCAACTTCTGCTCTGGTTGCCTCACGATTAGGATTGAGTTGTTTAGCTGTGGGATAGTTGATTACTAATTGCCGTGCAGTTGCGGCGGCAACTGGAGCGATCGCATAATTAGGAATCTGGGAAGCATCGGTGTAAAAGGAAAGGACATTCTGATTATTGGCAGTTAAGCCCAAACCATTAGCTAAAGAAACTAACGCTTGCACTCTAGGAATTTGCTGTTGGGGTTTAAAATTCCCATCGGGATAGCCAGAGACAAATTGACTCTGGTAAGCAGATTTGATGGCAGCGTAAGCCCAAAAATTGTTTTTTACATCCTTAAACTCAATGCCTGCGCGTTTTGCAGGTGGTTTCAGGGCTTTAGTGATAATAGTGGCGAATTGGGCGCGAGTCACAGGCTCGTTGGGTTTAAAGCTACCATCAGGAAAGCCAGCAATAATATTTTGGGAGGCTAAGGCTTCGATGTAGGGTTTGGCCCAATAAGTTGCTGTCACATCCTTAAAGGCAACAGGCCCTCCTGGTGGTTGGTCAACAGCAGCGGCAACAAATTCCACTGAACCTAAAATCCGTTTCTGATCAATATCGTTGCCAATAGCGAGAATCTGATTAGTTTTGGTGGCATTGTTCAGGTCATAACGAGTGTTATTTCGGATGAGATTGCCACCAGGATTTTCGTTAGTGCCGAGGTCAGGTAGAGCATTGACAGTTGCTACGACGCCATCCCGCTTATTGTTCTGAATAACATTCTTACGTAGTATGGGCTTTGCTGACTCTGAGATAAAAAGACCGTCTTGGTTTTGGACAATTTGGTTTTCCACAACCAAGGGTGTGGAAGTACCACCAATCGCCAGACCAAAACCCGTATCCTGAAATACGTTATTCCGAATCTCTCCTTGGGCAGATCTAGCGATGGAAAGCCCGTTACCTTTGTTTTGCACAAAGAGATTATTTTCAATTTTGGGATTACCTGTGCCCGTGACAAAAACGCCCTCTCTGACACTGTTAGTAAAAGTACTGTTTTTGATAATGGGATTAGTTGATTCTACCCACACACCTGTGCCGCGCTGATTTGGGTTGGTGACACTCACACCTGTGATCGTAGTATCTTGGTTGGCAAGGATTGTAATATCCTGTCTGGCAAAGGTGCGACTAGTGTAGAAACCTCCACCTGTAATCAATATTGCCTGACCTTTGGTCGATTCATCACCCCGCAGCGTTACCCCTGGTTTAAGCAAGACTGGAAAAGTTTCTCCACTTTCCTGGTTATAGTTCCCAGCAGCTAGTTGAATGGTTGTACCTGGTTGGGCTTGACTGAGGGCGAAAGTGATGGTTTTGTAGGGTGCTGCTGCCGTTGCACCTGCACCAGTAGTATCTGCACCAGTCGCAGAGTTAACGTAAATAACTGTTGCACTTGCAGGAACTTGAGCTGTGAGAGTAGGGGCAATAGCTGCTTGATGAGTAGCACCAGCATTTACCTCACCAGGTAGTAGCATTGAGCCACCAGAAACAACTAACAAAGCTGTTAGCCCAGCTCCTACACGTAAAGTAGATTTGAGGTGATTGCTAGAAGGAACGCGAAAATTTTTCGCTGGAGAAATGTGAAAACTCCGATATTTCATTTTTAAGGTCTGTAATGTGCTGAATTAAGGTACGTTGAACAAGGTTGAAGGTAGCAGCCATGTAGCTGTAAAACCCATGCAAAACTATACCGGATGATTAGCACTAATTCAGCTAAATTCCTTAGATAGATCACAGAACTTATACTGTTGATTTCTGAAAACTACCCGCGAGTGGATACCTAGAGCCAGATGTCACAACTAATTGTTATGGAATATTATCCAGGAAAAGTAACCCTTTTAGAAATCAAAGGAAATGCGTTGTCAATTTTTGGCGCTACGTCAAGTTTTAGTTTTAGTCCTTACCGCCTGTCTTCTAACCTTCAGCGCTCCTGCCTTTGCTGCTGAGCGAGTGGTACTCAAGTACGGTATTTTCCGTGAATCACTTGCAGTAGAGGAGCTATCCACCTTTGCCCAAACAGGCGAACTTTCACGTTCATTAAGAATTAATTTAGCTTTGGCGCGACAAAATCCTAGAACAATTCGTCAGTATCTAACTCAACCAGTGAAGGTAAATCCTGTGTTTTTAGATAGAGTACTCAATAGCCCGGTTGGTAACGTTATTTTAGATCAAATTAGTGAAGTTATTCATACACCGTCTCGCAGAGCAGACCGACAGGCTATACGTGCTGCTTTAGTTTTGTCTGCAAATCAAGATGGGCAAGTGTCGTTAATAGAAATTATTGAAAATTATCCCACAACAGAAGTAGAAGTTGATGGCGATCGCTTGGAGAGTGCCTATCGTCAACTTCGTCGCTTGCAAACAAGCTTAGAAAATTTATTTGGTATTTAGTAAGCTAAAGTCTCTAAAGTTTCTCTTAAATACCGCTGTACTTGCTGTTCTAGGCGAAGCCCTTGTAATTGAACATCGCGTTCTAGCTGCCAGCGTTGAAAGCCGGAGCTTGCAGAGATTGCGTATTTGAGGCTATACCAAATTTCAGTATCAGGAGAAATTTGGCTATCGCTAGAAGCCGGAATTTGAGCCATAGTTCCTCATTCCTCAGTTTTAACTTCCAGATTCAAATGGGGCAAGATTCGATTAACTCGTACCCCTAAAATTGTGAAATCCTGCTTAATCTTTTCTAAAGATAATGGTTCTGCGGCTGCAAAATCTGTGTCATTAGTCACTAAAATTCGTGCGACACTCACAGGAATTTGTAAAAATAAATTACTTGCTAAAAAGGCTAAGGCAGCAAGTAGTAGCCCCAGACTACGCCATTGTGGTAGAAATTTAGCTACATTGGCTACCATTGGGGCAATTTGGTAAAGATGCCATAGCACCCATACTAATAATACTGCTACTAGCAGCGATAGCATCCGATTTAACTTTGTATTAATTAAACAGAGAATTTTTCGCTGCCGCTCTGTCAGATTTTCTGGTTTTAAGGCTATTCCCAAAATCGCAAATATATAAAAAGGGCGACGCAGCTGCATCCACAGCAGAGGAAAAATACCAATGGCGGCGACTAGGAACACCTCCATCCACATTGGTAATATTGGCTTACCCATAGATAGGAACAATAAGCACAGTACCAAAAAAATAGGCAACGTTGCTAATCCAGCAACGTGAATCCACAAGATAGGTTCAGAGCGAAATGAGGGCATAGGACAAGAAGAGGGGAAGATAGGGAGAAAAGCAGAGCAGGGAAAAGGAGATGGGGGACAAGAGTTTATAATTTAAAATTACTCTTTCACTCCTCCACTCTCTCACTCTCCCACTCTTCCACTCTCCCTTTGTGATCATTTCGTCAATGTCAGAGTGCGGCGCTTAGTCACCATCTGGTAGGCTTCGATGATGTCACCTTCAACCCAATCATTGAATTTATCAATGCCGACACCGCATTCATAACCGGCGTTGACCTCACGGGAATCCTCTTTCATCCGTTTTAAGGAATCCAAGACCCCTTCATAAATCACCTTATTGCCACGACGCACCCGCACTTTGCAGTTGCGAATCAATTTGCCAGATTGAACATAGCAACCGGCAACCGCACCACGACCGACTGGGAAGACGGCACGTACTTCGGTTTGACCCAAGGGTTCTTCCACCAACTCTGGTTCCAGAAGACCTTCCAAGGCATCTTGGATGTCTTCCAAGAGTTTGTAGATAATGTTGTATTCCCGGACATCTACACCAGCCTCATCTGCGGCTTGTCTTGCTCCACTGGCGAAGGTGGTGTTAAAGCCAATAATCACGGCGTTACTGGCAGCTGCTAAGTCGATATCTGTCTCGGTGATTTCTCCAGCAGTAGCCAATAACATGCGGATTTGGACTTCGTTTTGCGGGATTTGCTTAAGCGCTCCCACAATCGCTTCTACGGAACCTTGTACGTCTCCCTTCAAGATTAAGTTGAGTTCTTTCAACTCGCCTTCTTGTGCTTGCGCTGAGAGAGTTGTGAGGGTGACACGTCCCTGCAAGAGGCGGGATTGGCGTTGTTTGTCGGCTCTGTCGGCTGCGAGTGCTCTGGCTTCTTTTTCGTTCTCGAAGACTTCAAACTCGTCACCTGCCGCTGGTACTTCACTTAAGCCTAATACCTCAACTGCAAAGGATGGAGAAGCAACATCGACTCTTGCGCCTCTGTCATTCACCATTGCTCGAACCTTACCAAAGGCAGAGCCAGCTACTAGCATATCGCCTACGTGTAGGGTACCATTCTGAATCAGCAGGGTAGCAACTGCTCCCTTAGCTTTATCCAAATGAGCTTCAATCACGGTTCCTTTAGCGGAGCGGTCTGGGTTCGCATTGAGTTCTTCTACCTCTGCTACGAGCAGAATCATCTCTAAAAGCGTATCTAGGTTTTCGCCTCGGATAGCACTTACAGGAACCATAATCGTCTCACCGCCCCAGTCTTCTGCGGTCAGTCCATACTGGGTGAGTTCTTGTTTCACCCGCTCTGGCTGCGCCCCTTCTTTATCGATTTTGTTGATTGCGACAATAATTGGCACTCCGGCAGCTTGAGCGTGGCTAACTGCTTCAACGGTTTGAGGACGGACGCCATCATCAGCAGCCACTACCAAAATAGCAATGTCTGTTACCCGCGCTCCTCGTGCCCGCATGGCTGTAAAGGCTTCGTGACCAGGGGTATCCAAGAAGACAATCTGTTGCATTTTGCCTTCATGTTCTACATCTACATGATATGCACCAATGTGTTGGGTAATACCACCTGCTTCGCCAGCAGCCACTTTGGTTTTGCGAATCGAGTCGAGCAAAGTCGTTTTACCGTGGTCTACGTGACCCATGATCGTCACTACTGGCGGACGGCGGTGGAGATAATCCAAGTCTTCCGCACTGAGCATTTCCGTGATTTTCCGGGCTTCTGCTTCTGGTTCAGCAGTTTCGACTTCTATTTCTAGTTCTTTTCCTACCAGAGTAATTGTGGGAATATCCAGATTTTGGGTGATACTCACCGCCATGCCTTTGAGGAACAGAATTTTCACAATCTCTGTATCGGCAACGGCCATAACGTCAGCCAGTTCTTGCACTGTCAGCGGGCCTGTCACTACAACTTTTTCTGGACGCTCACGCTTAATTTCAGTTTCTTGGCGACGGTTTTGGTCGCGGTTGTAACTAGACTTTCTACTACCTCTGGCAGTTGGAGTGCTCACAACCGCAGCAGCAATTGGCTGTGCCGGTCGGGCAGCCTTGGGTTTGGGAGGACGGGCGATGGAAAGGCTGACTTGGACTGTAGCTGGTATTTCTAGACCATCTTCGTCCAGTAAATCTTCTTCTTCAAACTCATCATCAAGTATTGGCTTGATCCGCTTGCCTTTGACGCCAGCCTTTGCCTTTTCTTTAACTTCGTCAATGATTTCTTCTTCTACCCACTTTTTCCCACCTTTAGTAGGACGGGGTGGAGTTGGGCGTTTCAAATCGAGGAGATCGGGTGCAACTGGCTCATCACCCAATCCTTCAGATTTCGCTGCTACTCCTGACATCTGTCTGGGCGGGGTAGCTATGGGCATTGCTGCTACAGCTTCACCAGGACGTGCTGGTCTGGGTCTTTGCCCTTCTCCTAGTGGTGCTGGTGCAGATGGTCTATTACCTCTATGTTCTGGTTTTACAGGCGGCGGAGTGGGACGGGCCTGTCTTTGCGGTGCAGTTTGTGGGGTCTGGTCAGTTGTGAGCTTAGCGACTTTTGGCTTGACTTGATCCCGATCATCTTCGACTCGCCGTGGGCGATCGCGTTTTAGTACGGGTTTGTCTGCCTGAGATTGCGGTTCATCTGCTTGCGCTTCTTCCGTCAATGGTCTTGACGGTGGGGCAACCAGTTGCGGTTTTTGGGGTTTTTCCGGTTTGGGTCTGGGTGTAACCGTTTTTTCCGGTTTTTCCGCTGTTATTTTTTCCGGTGTCTGATCTGTATTAGGCTTTTGATCCGCGTCTGTGACAGTATGTTGCTGTGCGGTTTCCGGCTGATTCCGGGTTACAGGTCGAATTGGTGCCGTCGGCTGCATGGGTGAGACAGGTGTAGCGAAGGACCGTGGAGGTGAAGGAGGATTAGCTTCAGACAAGGCAGCTTGGGTATTGATAGCGACTGACGCCTCTGGGGCGTTGGAGGTAGGATTTCTCAATATTTTGGGTTTACGAATTTCCAAAATTTGCTGTTTGTGAGGTGGAGCAGGTCGCGCGGGTCCGCCATGTTGTGGCGAATTTGGTTTATTAGTGGTTATACCTAATTCCTTTTTGGGTGTTCCATTTGTAGCTGCGAGTTTTTCTGCAGCCGAACGGATACGTTCTGCCTCCGATTCTGAAATCGTGCTGCTATGGCTTTTGACCGCAATGTTGAGCTGGTCGCAAATTGCTAATAGCTCTTTGTTATCCAAATTCAATTCCTTTGATAATTCGTAGATTCTAACTTTGCCGTTGTTCATCCACTCTTCCCCTTTAATTTACAGTTTTAGCGGATGGTTGCCTGGTTTGCGACATCTCCATCCTTTGATTACTGTTTTTTGGTTGCCCTTGGTGATTTTGTCAGTGCCTCCAATCAGGAAAGAGAGATGTTTCGATTTAACTCTGGCGTCCCCACCAGGAAAGACGGTTGACGCCGAATTGCGCCTGAGCGCTACCAGGTTGCCATTTTGTAGTTTCTTGTTTTGCTGATTCTGAGTCTTCCACAACACAATTGAGTAAATCTTGTTGGGAGTATTGCTTCGCCCCTCTTTTTATTGGAGAGCTGCTTGCCTACTACACCCATTTACTATTTTGGCACTAACCCTAACAATCGCAGAGGGTGTGATCAAAGCACGATTATTTCGGCTTTCGGCACAATTCCTCTTTTGGATTACTGCCACAAAGTTGTTCCAACTAAGTTTTATTTTGGCTATTGCTTTGGGCTAGACGCTGCCACAATGTTTGATACAGTGCTTCTGGCACTGATGCATGTAGCGATCGCCCTAGTCGATTTTTTTTTTGAGCAGCTTGTAGGCAGCTCACTTGCGGACAAATATAGGCAGAACGCCCCATGCCCATATCTAATTGTACCTTCCCCGACCCAAAGACGCGGACAATCCGCCAAAACTCTTCTTTTAAGCCTACTTTGCGGCAACTAGTACAGCGCCGATAATTTGGTTTCATCGGTTCTCTGCAACCTTATGTCAGCAGTTTGGTTGTAAAAAAAGTTTTTTATTGCCAATTTTTACTTATATCAAGGTACCTTGCAAAAAGTAATTGTTAATACTGGCAATGCATTCAACATTACCAGAACCCCAGAGGCTAGTAAATTATTCCTCATTATTAGTGTCAAAATTATCATCCTCTAATTCTAATTCTTCTTGATTTTCGTCCTCTAGTTCCTCATAATCAATGTCATCATCTTCTTGCTCTTGTTGATATTTGGCTCGTGAGGCTGCAAACTTGGCATCTTCTGCGGCGTAATCATACTTAGCTTTGTCTTTAATGTCAATTTTCCAACCAGTTAAGCGAGCAGCCAAACGAACATTTTGTCCTTCTTTCCCAATAGCTAAACTCAGTTGATCTTCAGCTACTAGTACGTGAGTTTGCCGAGTTTCTGGATCCATTAGGCGTACTTCATCCACCCGTGCTGGACTCAAGGCGTTGGCAATGTATGTTGCTGGGTCTGGAGACCAGCGAATCACATCTATTTTTTCACCGCGCAATTCGTTGACTACTACTTGAATCCGCGATCCCCGCGCTCCAATACAAGCACCTACTGGGTCTACATCGCGATCAAGAGTATCTACTGCTATTTTAGTCCGTGGCCCTACATAACGTGAGGGGGGATTTGCCTCTCTAGCTACGGCGACAATCCGCACCACTTCATCTTCAATTTCTGGTACTTCATTGGCGAAAAGATAAACTACCAAACCAGCATCGGCGCGAGATACGAGCAACTGCGGCCCCCGTTGCTGACCTTGGGAAACTTTTTTGAGATAGACTTTAAATGTGGCATTTGCCCGATAATTATCGTTAGGTAGCTGTTCCCGCTTGGGTAATTCGGCTTCTACCTCTGGCTGGCCAAAGCCGCTGGTAACTGCCAAAATCACAGATTGTCTCTCAAACCGCAAAACTCTTGCTTGCAAGACAGTTCCTTCTAAATCTTGGAACTCTTCTTGCACCATCTGGCGTTGTTGATCCCGTAGTTTTTGCGCTAGTACCTGCTTGGTCTGCATCGCTGCCATGCGACCAAATTCTCCTTGATCTGGGGTAACATCCAGCACTACAGAGTCCCCTAACTGCGCTTCAGGAGCTACTAATTGAACTTCGTCTAGGGAAATCTGATGGTCTGAGTTGCTGACTTCTTCGACGATGGTTTTAGTGGAAAGAACGCGAAACCCTTCTCCTTCGATATCAAGTTCTACTTCAAAATTATCAAAATAATCTTCGTCAAACTGTTTGCGTTCTAAATTTTGGGCACGACGATAACGTTCGTAACCCTTGAGTAATGCTTCTCTAATAGCTGATTGAACTGCAAGACGGGGTAAATTACGCTCGCGACTTATACTTTCAATTAATTCTTTTAATCCAGGTAAAGTAACCATTGACATAAGCAATCTCCTTACGTTTTATGTAAGCACCCAGCGCAATTTGGATTTTAAATTTTAGATTTAGATAAAGATTGGTAATTAGTAATAGGTAATTGTGGCTCGGTTTCCCATTTACCATTACCTAATTACATCACCAGTCCTCAATCCAAAATCTTTCTTGGAAAGTTTAGCCACTGCGTCAACGGATAAAGCATCGTAAAGCCTTCTGTACGAGAGGCTACGCCAACACCAACGCCAACGCCAACGGCATAGCTTCTCTTAGAGCGACGTAAGAGCGACGTAAGAGCGTCGGAAGGCGCCGCATCCTGCTGGAAGCAAGCTACAGACTTTCTGCAAAGTCTAAAATCCAAAATCACCTATCGGCGTTCATCCAACTGCACCCTAGTAATTAGGGAACGCGGAATTTCGACTACACGACCTTTTTGGTTTAAGTAAACTTTTGTCTCATCTCGGCGAATTAACTGACCAATCCACTCTTGCTGTCCGTCGTAGGGTGGAGAAGTGGAGATGATTACAGGAAATCCTTTAAAGGAAATAAACTCCCTGTCGGTGACTAGTTGCCGTGAAATACCAGGACTGGACACTTCCAAGACATAAGCATCTGGAACGATTTCCGCTGCATCTAAGAAGGCTTCTAAAGCACGGCTCATCCTCTCACAATCATCTAACCCAGTATCTTGCTGAGGATTGCGGATATCTACCCGCAATACTGGCGGACGTTGGTTAGTGTGAAAAACTACACTAACAACTTCCAATCCCAGTTCTTCTGCTACTGGTATCGCCAAATCAATAATTTGTGGGACTAAGGGATGAGTCATGCGAAAATTCAATAAAAAAAGTGGGCATCTACCCACTTCCTGCGATAGGAATATCTTCCAAGAAGTCTTGTGACGAACCATGATGGTTCGCCCCTAATTTGAGTTTAGCGCATTTCTTTGATAGTCAAGAGTACAGACGCGATTAATCGCGTCTGTACAAGGGTCAAGGGTCAAGAGCACCGAAGTTCTGTTTGCCGGAAGCCGACGCTCAGACTTCTCTCAAGGGTCAAGGGTTGAGGGTCAGTTGATTCGTCTGTTCTGCATTTATCTTTCTTTAGTTTTTGGGAGAGCAGTAGCTTTATCTACCAGTGTTGGAACTGATACTTGTGTTCGTAAATGCCTAGTTTGTTCGATAATTTGGTCTATATCTTCTTGGGATAAACGCTGGACGTAGTTGAGCTTGATTTCCTCTAAGAAGTCAAAAAGTAAGCTCTGAAATTCAGAGCTTACTTGTTTTTTCTGAACTTCTGCTCCCAAGGCTTCGCTAAAGCTTTGTACCAATTGACCAGAGAGTTTTGCACTAACAGGATCTTTGACAGCGCTAACGAGAGCGCTATACAGGTTAGTTGTGATTTGAGTTGCCAGTTGTTCGCTAAGCTGGGTTTGTGCTTGTCCCACGCCAGGAAAGTTTTGGAGATTACGGTAGATAGGCACTTGATGGAAGGCAGTTTCAATGTTGTGGCGCAAAATAGCAACGATCTCTGGTTGGATTTTGGGCAGCACTTGATAAACAATTGTTTGCACTAAAAGACCTGCGATCGCTTCTACTTCATTCACGTTATTAATATCTATGTAGGGACGCAGGTTATCTTTTTGCAATAACCAACGCATTAATTCACCTCGCTGGATTGAACCCTGGATTTGATTAATCACCCTGACCACGACAATTTCTGTGATTTCCTCGGCAAAATTAGCAACAATTCCCTGATGAATTTGCCGCCGCACCAAATAAAGATCTAATATCCGCGCTTGATCGAGACGAATTAATACGGGTATGATTCGCAACCACCGCCAAAAGGGGATCAGCAAGAACAGGTCGTACCAACGCCACAATACTGCTTCTAACCAGCTTAAGCCTGGATGTCGGCGTTTGATAGAGCAGGTTCGCCCCAGCAATTCGATGCCAAATAAAATCACAAACGGTAAGTCAATAATCCAGAAATCATCAATAAATTCACCATTTTCCCCGATTCTGCGGTAGTAATTAACGGCAATTAGGGGACGAATTTTCTGGTTGAAAAAATTAATTTCTTGTTTCCAGCCATTTTGGGATAAGTATGGCTGACTCCAAAAAGTGGCAAAGGCGCGTTTTGCAGATTCTTGTTTGGTGCGATCGCGTATCCGATTTTTGATTTTTTCTAGAGTACCACTCTTATCGACTCCCGCAAACGGATTGCTATCAATCATCTCGCTGCTCAGACGACTTATTTCCTCTAGCCTGGCTTTTACTTCAAGCGACTGTAAACCTTTTTGGCTTACTTCTTCTTGTAAGATGGCTACTGTTTCCAGATATCTGTTCGTATCTCGATGGGGTTCAATACCTTTAATTGGATCATAAATCTGGGTAATTTGCGGAAGTCTTCGCAAGTAGAAATCTCGCCCAGGCACGTAACTTAAATCAAACACAACTAAACTTAAGTTTACTGTGGCAGTAATTGCCATCAATCTTTCAAACCAAAGGTTACGCTGCTTAGGTAATTTTGCTGTTTTCATTCTTGGTTTTAGATTATACAAAATTTTAATATTAGAATTTCACATCTGTTTGTTATTTATTTTCAGATCTTTCCATAACCAGAGTAATTCTAATTTAAAATACTTCTCTTGATAGATGACAAAAATCTATCTTTGTACATCTATTGTTTAATTAAAAAAATAGCTTATAAATTAATCAAAATTCATTAAAAATAGAGAAAAATGATGTTAGAGAAACTTAAGGCGCATCTGTTAATCTCTATATCCTGCTGATTTAATCCAAAGGAGTTTTAAGTATGTGGTGTGAGTTTGGAAAATCAAGCGTGTCAGTTGCTACAGCTTGCTTGATAACTGCTAGTTTAGTAGTCTTTGACACTAGTTTTGCCGCTATTCAGCGTAATTATACGCCACAGGAATTTCGGGCTGTATTGAGGGGATTAGGTTACAACGTCAAGGTTACAAATACGCCATTGACGGATGAGGAAACTAAAAAAGCAATCCGTGAATTTCAGACGGGTTATAAGCTAAAACCAGTTGATGGGATAGCAGGGCCACAAACCCAAGGTTATGCCGCTAACATCATGCAAATTCTGAAAGCAAATTTGAATGCAGTAGTTAAGCCAAATCCGCCTCTCCCCCGCGATCAGTTTTACAGCCCACGGACAGAAGAGGTGGTGAGGGAACTTCAGAAAAAATATCAACTGCAAGAAACCGGAATTGCTAATTTAGCACTCCGCCAAAAGCTGAATGAAGAAGCTAAGCAAGCATTTACCCAGCCCACAGCTAAGCCCACAGCTAAGCCCACAGCTACACCAAGAGCAACACCAACGGCTACACCGAGAGCTACGCCAACAGCTACGCCAACGGTTACACCAACAGCTACGCCAACGGCTACGCCAACAGCTACGCCAACAGCTACACCAACGGTTACACCGAGAGCTACGCCAACGGCTACGCCAACAGCTACACCAACAGCTACACCAACAGCTACGCCAACAGCTACACCAACGGTTACACCGGCAGCAACACCAACGGTTACACCAACACCAACAGTTACACCCTAAGCATTACCTGAGCAATTACTAACTCTGAGGTTTCAAGTGTTCTGATTTGGTTCTTCTAAGGGTCTGCCTTTAGGCGTGGGTAAAATTGGGCGGCGATCATTGTAAGGCATAGGAATATACTGAACAGTGGGTCGCCCTCCTTGGGGCTGTGGATATAAATCCATAAGTTCATAAATAGAACGGGGCAGTCCGACAGTTACGGGCAGCCCCATTTCTGTGGCCTCTTCAACGGTGATGGGATAATCGTGAGTAACACGTCCGGTTGTCAAAGCTTCAATAATCGGTTCGATGTTTTCTGGCAGAACCTTTTGTTTAGGTATACTATCTTTGAGCAAAGTCCGTACAAACCGCTGTACCTGCCCAATAGCTTTGCGTGAGAGGTCTGCCATGATCAAAGTCTGGTCGTCAATTTCACCAATGGGTTTATCTTCAACCACTTTCAGAATACTTGCTGCTGGGTAGTTACCTAGTTGGGGATCAACTGGCCCCAAGACAGCGTTAGCATCCATGATAATTTCATCAGAGGCGAGGGCAAGCATTGTACCACCGCTCATGGCATAGTGAGGCACAAACACACTGACTTTTGCGGTATGGCGAATTAGTGCTCTAGCAATTTGTTCGGTAGCCAATACCAAACCACCAGGAGTATGCAAAATTAGGTCAATCGGAACATCTGACGGGGTGAGACGAATTGCTCGCAGTATTTGTTCTGAATCTTCGATAGTAATGTAGCGGGATAAAGGAATGCCCAGTAAGCTAATGGACTCTTGGCGGTGAATTAGCAAAATCACCCGACTTTTGCGCTCTTGCTGGAATTCCTGTAAAGCACGCAAGCGCCGATATTCTATTTGACGTCTTTGCCAGATAGGTTGTAGAGAAGAGAGAAGAAGGAAAATCCAGAATAAATCACCAATACCAAAGCCCATAAAATTAATTGTTCAACAATAACGTTTGCAGTCATTATTGTGACAATTTTTGGACAATTGCAAGTCTATCTGGAGGGCTATAAGAGGAGGGGGAGAAGATGAAGACAAGAGTTTAAAATTTACAACTATTACCCACGTTGCCAAATCTTGATGGTGTCGTCATCACTTCCACTGACTAGGGTTTGTCCATCGGGGCTAAATGCAACAGATCTAACATAGTTAGAATGACCTATAAGTGTGCTGATTTGCCTGCCTGTGTCTACGTGCCACAGTTTAATTGTATTATCCCAACTACCACTAGCTAGAAGTTGTCCATCGGGGCTGAAGGCGGCTGACCAAACTGAATTAGAATGACCTGTGAGCGTGTGAATTTCTCTATTTGTGTGTACGTGCCAAAGTTTGAGAGTGCAGTCTGCACTACCGCTAGCTAGAAGTTGTCCGTCGGGGCTGAAAGCGATGCAGTTGACGAAAAAAGAATGACCTGTAAGAGTTTGGATTTCTCTGCCTGTGTATATATTCCACAGTTTAATAGTGTAGTCTGCACTGCTACTAGCCAGAATTTGTCCATCTACGCTAAAGGCAACTGACCAAACTGGGTCGGAATGACCTGTGAAAGTTTGAATTTCTCTGCTTGTATATATGTGCCAAAGTTTGATAGTGCAGTCTGCACTGGCACTAGCTAGAAGCTGGCCATCTGGACTAAAGACGACGGAATTCACCCAATTAGCATGACCAGTAAAAGTACCGTTTTCTCTACCTGTATTTAAGTTCCACAGCTTGATAGTATTATCCCAGCTACCGCTAGCAAGGAGCGGTTCACAAGGGCTGAAGGCAACGGAATGAACCATACTGGAATGACCAGAACACCAACGACCTATGTGACGCAATAGCTTACCAGTTCCTAGTTGCCAAAGTTTGATAGTGTTGTCATTACTGCCACTAGCAAGAAGTTGCCCATCTGGGCTGATGGCGATCGCACTGACCATGCTGGAATGGCCTTTGAGGGTGTGTATGCATTGCCAATTCGGCGGCTCCACTACAATAGGTGTGGCAGATTGTAATCCAGGTGCGATCGCGACTGTAGGTGTTATTGATGCTACATCATACCCAATATCAGAATCTAATAAATCCAACCACTCCTGTACAGATTGAGGGCGATACGTTGACTCCAAATCCATGCCGCGCAGAATAGCCTGATTTACCCTATTGCTGATCTTGGGATTAAAATATTGTGGGGGTTCTAGGCGAATGTTTTGACGTCTGTCATCTGCATTCGTTGGCACAACTGCGGTTAGCAAATTATATAAGGTAGCAGCTAAGGCATAGATATCAATGTATTCTCCTCGTGGCGCTTCCAATTCATATTGTTCAGGTGGAGCAAAACCAGGAGTGCGATATGCAGTATGCCTTTGGATTACATTGGGAATAAATTCTCTGGCAATGCCAAAGTCTATTAGCACTGCTTCTGATTTATCTATGCGGATCATGATGTTGCGCGGCTTGAGATCTCTATGCAGCAAACCTTTGGAGTGAATTAATGTCAAAGCATCACCAATCTGTCGGACATACAGCAGCGCTTCTGCTTCTGATAGCACCCCCATACGCCTCAAACGCTGGCCTAAGTCTTCGCCTTTAATGTATTCCATTACCATACAAGGCAAATTCCCCTCATCGAAGATGGTTTCTATTTGCACTACATGGGGATGGTGACACACAGCAAGCCTAACTGCTTCATCACGGAAGTCTTGCCGTAATTTATTGCGGTGGAGTATCCAGGCGGGGTGATTAAGGATTTCTTCTTTGAGGGTTTTAATCACTCGCAGTTGATCCCGTTGATTTCTGGCTAGATAAGTAATGCCAATTCCCCCTTCGCCTAGTTGGCTGTCAATAATGTAACGCCCTCCAAATAAAGGCTTTCCTGGATTCCACACCATTAGTAATACTTGCCAAATGCTGATATTTATATTGGCACTAGATTAGAACATACAACACAAGTTATTGATAACTTAAATAGGATTGCTGTAGCCTTTAGGAAACTAGTTGCTTAAAGTATATTTTCATTAACTCTAATATTTAACAATAGTTTGCAAATAAGTGACTGGACATAAATAAACAATACTGTATTAAGAAGGATTAAAATTACAAAAGTTACCGAAGGGTAGACATCGTAAAAAAGTTTAGTCAAAATCAAGGCGATCGCTCAACCTGATATCCCTTTTTTGCGACTCGTCCTATTTGTACAAACATCCAAAAAACAACTTCGTTGGGAAAAATATCTTGTTATTATCAAGAATATATTTTAGATACACTCTAATAGTTTTAACTCAACTATACCTTTTTGCTAGAAACCTTACTTGTTTGCGAAAAACCTTACTTGTTTGCTTATATTAAGAGTAAACAATGACTTTAACCTCGTTTGAGGATGGTAATTTTAATTGTAAGTAATTTTGGATTATGTTAAAAAATCTGAATCTGAGACAAAAATTTACAATTCTACTACTTGTAATTCTGATATTTGGTTTGAGCTTGAGTGGTTTGGCTCTTTCTTCTCTGCTCAGGCAGAATGCCAAACAAGATATTGCTTCAACAGCTCTCATGCTCATGGAAACGATGAGTTCTGTTCGCAAATATACCAATACTCAAGTTAATCCTGAGCTAGCTGATAAACTGACAACTAAGTTTTTGCCACAAAGTGTGCCTGCATACTCAGCACGAGAAGTCTTTGAGATTTTGCGAAAAACGGCGGACTACCGAGATTTCTTTTATAAAGAAGCAACACTAAATCCCACTAATCTCCGGGATAAAGCTGATAGTTTTGAAACAGAAATTGTAGAAAGTTTCATAAAACAACCAAACCTCAAAGAAACGAGTGGATTTCGCTCAATTCCTGGTGGAGATATTTTTTATATTGCTCGTCCGTTACCAATTCTTGAAGAAAGCTGCTTAGTATGTCACAGTACACCTGAAGCTGCACCTCAAAGTATGATTGCTCTTTATGGCACGGCTAATGGATTTGGGTGGAAGTTGAATGAGATTATCGGCGCTCAGATCATATCAGTGCCAGCAAATAAAGTTATCAACAAAGCCAATTACTCTTCTTTGGTAATTATCTTTATTGTTTCAACTGTTTTTATAGCGGCTATTCTGTTAGTCAACTTTTTCTTAAATAAACAAGTTGTTAAGCCTCTCAAACGTATAACTCGTGTGGCTGAAGAAGTCAGCACAGGACATATGGACGTTGAATTTGAGCAATTCTCTAATGATGAAATCGGTAATTTGGCTAAGGCTTTTAAACGAATGCAATTAAGTTTAGAAATGGCAATGAAAAGAATTAAACGCTCTCAGGGAAATACGGGAAATTAAAAAATTAAGACCTATCTCTCAATTAATTATTGGTCTAAATCTACTATGAGAGTAAGCTTTTTTTTAACTCAAAAGCTGCCTGAAAGTTGGAAATCTCCTGAGCTATGAGTTCAACAAATTGGGAAGATGAAATTTGAGGATTTTGAGCTAATGTCTCTTCTACAACCAGATTTGCTATTGGCCCAATGTGGTAAGCTAACGCTTGCTGACAACGTTTGATAAAGGCTGGGTTGAGTGAAGGTTGTTGTTCAATTCGATCAATTCGCGGACTAGCAGGCACACTAAATATTGTTTCTCCAGATTGGCTGTAAGACTGCGGGATTGTCGCCTTAGTGTGAGATTCAGGAATAAGTACGGTAGGAGACAAATGAACAAACGCTGTAGGTCTTTCTACCTCTAGTTCTCCAAGATGCTTTAAATCGGTGAGAACTTCCCTAGCTGTTTGGTATCGCTTGTTAGGCGTATCTGCTAACATGCGATCAAGTACTTGAGCGAAAGCATCGCTGACATAAGTATATACACGCCATTTCCACTCTAAGGAGTACTGATCCATTAGCAGAGATGGGTCTCGACCCGTGAGTAACACAATAGTTGTTACCCCCAAAGCATAAAGATCACTACAGGGAGAACATAAACCTAAGCTAATCTGCTCGCGGGGAGCATATCCAACTTTACCTACAAGGGACATTTTGCCAACAAAAGTCACTTGATTAGAGTTTTTTCCCTCGTTCAGGTCGGCAATTTGTTTACCTACACCGAAATCAATCAGCACTGGCATATCTTTGCCATCAGGTAACATGATGTTGTCAGGAGAAATATCTCGGTGGATAATGTTGTGCTGGTGTACATATTCCAAAACAGGCAACAAATTCTTTAACCACTGTATGACTTCCTCTTGCGAAAAAGTTCTTCCCTGGCTTTGAAGTTCTCCCAGTAGTCTAGAATATGTTTTGCCGTCAACATACTCTTGAACTAGGAATAACCGACCATCTCCTTCAAAGCAAGCTAAAAATCTAGGAATTTGAGAATGTTGCAGCTGATGAAGGATTTTTGCCTCTCTTTTGAATAAGTTGCGAGATTTTTCTAGCCCATTTTCTCCTGTGCCAATGGGAGCAAATTCTTTGAGAACACAAGCTTCATTAAAGCGACGAGTATCAAACGCTAAGTATGTTCGTCCCAGTCCTCCTTGTCCCAAAAGTTTTTGGATAATATAGCGGTTATCAATTAGAGTTCCGGGAGCTATTTCTGGTCTTGTTAAAGGAGATTGGGACATTTCATCGCACTCCTTGCGATTTTGTTATACATTATTTAGTCTGCTGAAGATAGAAACTCTAGCCGATAAAAGCTGATCTCATCCCTAAAATCGAGGTTAGCACCACTATTAAGATAAAAGAATGCACTTTTCTACAATATGTTGATGGTGTTATGTGATCAGATAGACAATTTTGCTCTAAGTAGTTTTTCTTATACTACTCGTATTTAAATATTTTAGCAGCCGAAATCCAACCAGTGTCTACGGTAATGTCTGCGGGTGCTTCAGTCAGCGCTTTTCGCAATCTACCGATATTCTTCTTTTGTAACCTGATTAGCACTAAGCTTTGTAACAAAAGAAAACGGAGTGACAGTATGGTTTTTCTAAAAAATATGAAGTCGCTATAGACTTCCAAAGATAAATATTATATGTATTTCAAGTGTTAAATATGCGATCGCTCTCAAAAATTAATCTTTCTGCAAGCCAATGTTGTTATTAGATAGCTACCTCAGTATCGGCTATAAAAGTTTGTAGTACAGATGATTCCTCTAGAGCAGAAAATTATGCCGCATATCGAATAATTTCGACCAATTCGCCTTTATTAACTGCTTCTTATAAGCGTTGCAAAACTTAATTGGTAACAAAGGTTTATAAGACAATAAAGAAAAGTTACCTGAAGTTACAATAATTAATCCAGATCATCAGGATTCACGCCTAACTGACGCAAACGTTCTGCTAATTGTTCTACTTTTTGTCTTGCTTGAGCAGCTTCTTGTTTGGCTTCCGTAGCTTCTTGTTCAGCAATAATAGCTCGTTTAGTTGCAGCAGCGGCTTCCTCTGTAGGTACAGGAATTAATTCTCCCGTCAAAGTAAACCATCTTAACCATAACCTTTCGATATCTCGAAATGACCCATCCCATAATCCCAAACTTAAGCCTAATTCTGGTATTTGTAAGCGTTCATCAGTCAAATTTAAGGCTTCATAATGTCCACCTACTAACTGAAACGCTCGAAGTTCATTAGTGTAGCGACTAAAAACAATATAATATGGAATCCGCAAAATTCGTTCATAAACTTCCCATTTGCTAGGAGGTTTATCTGCTGCCCTTGTTCTTGTTGTGCCTAAATCTTCGTCTTCTGTACCTGGAGATAATAACTCAACAATTACAAAGGGATTTGCTGGTTCTTGCCAAGTTACATAACTTAACCGTAAATCTTGCCCTTTGTATAGTTTTCCTACCCCTATTACACCAAACCAATCTGGGCGTTTATACCACAAAGGATGCTCTAAATCATAGTAGAGATTAAGGTCAGCAGCACTGTAAACCAGTTCTGGATTCCAGTTAATTGGCTGAAAAGTTAAATATAAAAGCAACGGCTGTAAAAAGTGAAAATCATCTGGCAAACCTGGTTCCTCTGGGTTATCACTTGGTAAATCATACATTGTTGGTAGAGTTTCCCAAGGAGGAAGCGGTGGGTCAGATTGAGGGATGTAGTTAGAAGATATAGTCATATCTTTAATTATTCAATACTTTGTCGGGGATCTAAATATTGCATCAGAATTTGATAGATTAAAATCCTCACAGGATTATGCTGCATATCGCAAAATTTCGACTTCAGCACCTTTATTAACTGCTTCTTCTCCACTTTGTAAAACTTGTTCGCTGACAGCAGCACTTAAATAATATTCGCCGCAATTATTACAAACTTCTGCTGGCACACCTTTAAGAATAACGATTGTGTCATCTCGCTTTAAAGTTACTGTCACTAGTCCTGATTGCGTGTCGCCGTGTTTACATAGAACGCATTGCATAAATTAAATACCTTTATTTCCGTTTTCTAAAATTATCCGTCCACAAATTTGAGTCAGGAATGTGAACTGTGACTACATAGCCAGTATCACTAACTCGATCGTAGGAAAAAACAACATGAATTGGCTGACTGTTAACAAAATCAAGGATTAGATAGCTAGGCAAAGGAGTATCATTTGGGTTTTCTTCTGTTACCTCTTCATAATTAATAACCTGTTGTACTTCTTGTTGACTGATGCGGCGGAAAAACATCTGTTGGATTGCATGACGCGAGAAAACTAAATTTTGACAATACACGAGTTAAAACTAAGATGACGGTTCTGAGATGAGAAATGTTAAGTTTGACGCTGTTATTCTACAACTAGGTGCGTCGCCAAATTTTGATATTCCCGCAATAGTCTCCAGCAGCAAGCCAACGCCCATCGAGGCTAAAGGCAACGGAACAAACTGAGCCGAAATGAGTGAGGGTGAGAATCTCTTCACCTGTAGCTACTTCCCAGAGTTTGATAGTGTCGTCCCCACTACTACTAGCGAATATTTGCCCACCATTACTGAACACGACGGAACTAACCCACTCGGAATGACCAGTCAGGGTGCGAATTTCTCTGCCTGTTTTCACATTCCATAGTTTGATAGTGTTGTCCTTACTACCACTAGCCAGCATTTGCCCATCATTGCTTATAGCGACGGAGGAAATAATGTCAGAATGACCAATTAAGGTGTCAATTTGCCTGCCTGTTTTCGCCAATTTGCCTAATATATTGCAGTGCTTCTGCTTCCGGTAACGCCCCTTTATTGGTTATTCGCTTTCCTAAATCTTCGCCTTCGATGTACTCCATCGCCATACATGGCAAATTATCCTCATCAAAGACATTTTCTACCTGCACAACATGAGGATGGCGACACAAAGCCAGTCGCAAAGCTTCATCACGAAAGTCATGCCGTAATTTATCTTGATGTGGTATCCAGGCGGGATGATTGAGGATTTGTTCTCTGAGAGTTTTGATGACTCGCAATTCACCACATAGATTTTTAGCGAGATAGGTAATCCCAACTCCACCTTCACCCAATTTTCTCTCGATTATGTAACGTCCGCCAAATAACTGCTGTCCTGAATTCCACGCCATTGGTCAAGACTGTAATTTTACTGATATTTTATTTTGACATTGCTGCGCTGTTCAGATCCCCGACTTTTCAAGTCGGGGATCTAAGTTAGGGTTACATAAAGGCGATCGCCATATTTTTATATTAAAGTATAAAATTATACTTGCTAATTATAGGCTTGAAAATTATTAATAATAATTTTCAAGTTTTAACGGGAATAAATTAGCCTTAGTTTTGGTATTATTAGCAATAATAATTAACAAAAATACTCTCAACTTTTGGCTATAATTGGTATTATTGAAAATTTAATCTTTCTAAAAAAATGCTAGATTTAGCAAATTTTTCGCTAATCTAGCAAACCTAAATTATTTACAGGAAGTCTAATCTTCTGGCTCAATTCCCGCCGCCCGCAATTGTGCTGCTAGTCGTTCAGCGCGTTGGCGTTCTTGTTCGGCGCGTTGGCGTTCTTGTGCGGCTAATTCTATTGCCCAAGGTAAAAGGTTTCCTTGTTCATCCCACCACCGCAACCATTTTCCTGTGCGGTTTTCGCGAGTACCTTGCCATACTCCAAGGTAAAGTTTGATTTGGGCTATCCAGTAGCGTTGATTTTCATCAGGATCTTGCAAGATGTACTGTTCTGTGTTTTCTAAGCGATACATCTCGAAACTACCACTGTCTGGCTCAAAGATAATGTAGTTTGGTACTTTTAAGATGCGCTCGTAGAAAAACCATTTTCCTGGGGGATATGTCGCTTTAATAGAATATTCTGTCTCTTGTGTATCGGAAATAAATTCCATCACAATTACGGGAATGTCACCCTGTAATTGAGGTGTGTAACTGCGTGTTACTTCTTCTCTACTAACATTAATTTTGGCAATGAAAGCCCAATCAGGGGCTTTAATGACCATTTTGTTGTTTAGAGTGGCACAAATGCCGTAATTAGTTGTTGTTAGGGCGTTAGCTGAAATTTTTCCGGCTAATTGTAGGCTTTCTGTGAGTGCAGCAGCTAAGGCTGGTTGGTTGATATTGTCCACTGGATCATCTGGCAGTTTGTAATCATCGGGTAGTTTTTCCCAAGTGATTTGGTAGCCTTGGGTAACTGTCATAGTGGATTTTCCTTTGGTGTGATATTTTACTGTACTGGTTCCCTTAATCCCTGAAAAAGGAAGCTATAGTTACTCTTCATCGAGTTCTAAATCCTCGTCTGTCAATTCTTGATGGGGGATGGCGGCGATAATTGCATCTATTACCTTGGATACTGGTAATATCTCGATATTAAGGTCGGGAAATTTTGTCCCTTTTGGCACGATCGCTCTTTTAAACCCTAATTTAGCTGCTTCTTTCAATCGCAGTTCCATTTGTGACACTGAACGGACTTGTCCACCTAATCCGACTTCCCCAATTAATACTGTACCTGGGTCAACGATGCGATCGCGAAAACTAGCAACGATGGCAATTGCTACTCCTAAATCTACCGCTGGTTCTACTACACTCAATCCACCAGCAGAAGCAACGTAGGAATCTAATTTCGACATGGGAATCCCCACCCGTTTTTCTAATACTGCGAGAATTTGCACTAGGCGGTTATAGTCTACGCCAGTACCCGCACGACGAGGGGAAGGGTAGCTGGTAGGACTTACAAGGGCCTGCAACTCGACGACAATAGGGCGAGTTCCTTCGCAAGCAACGACAATCGCAGTACCAGGCGCAGGATCATCGCGGTTGCCTAAAAATAACTCTGAAGGGTTAGCAACTTCCCGCAGTCCTTGAGCTACCATTTCAAAAATGCCGATTTCGTGAGTTGCTCCAAAGCGGTTTTTCACCGTCCGTAATAACCGATGAGAAGCAAAGCGATCGCCTTCAAAATACAACACAGTATCAACTAAATGTTCTAAGACTTTTGGCCCGGCGATCGCTCCTTCTTTGGTGACGTGTCCTACAATTAACATTGTGATGTCTTCGTGCTTCGCCACTTTCATCAAAGCTGCAGTGCATTCCCTCACTTGCGCTACCGATCCAGGCGCAGAAGTCAAAGCCGGAAAGAAAATCGTTTGAATACTATCAATTACCGCCACATTTGGTCGCAGAGAATCTATTTCCCGTAAAATCTCTTCTAAATCTGTTTCTGGCAATACATATAAATCTGCGCCTATACTTTCAGGTGTTTCTAATTGAACAGTATCTTCTAATACTTTGCTATTTCCATTACTAACCACCTCTAGCGGTTTTGATACTCCCAAGCGAGAAGCTCTTAATTTAATCTGTTGTCCCGATTCTTCTCCAGAAATGTAGAGAATGCGGTATTTTTGTGCCAGTTGATTCGATACTTGCAGTAGTAGAGTAGATTTACCAATTCCCGGATCACCACCAATTAGCACCATAGATCCAGGAACAACCCCACCACCAAGCACCCGATCCAGTTCTCCATAACCAGATTCCCAACGTGTTACTTGGCGATCGCTAATTTGCTCGAATGTCAGAGAAGCTCGCGCTTTAGGCGTTTTAGCAGCCGATTTTCCATTGTTCTGCGTAGCGTGCCAACTACTTACTCCTCCTCTACTTGGTATATCTACTGAGGACTGGATAGCAATTTGTTCTTCTAAAGAATTGTAAGTCCCGCAAGCTGGACACTTGCCAAACCACTGAGGCGATTCTGCCCCACAATCGTTACAAACGTAAAAGGTTTTTGGCTTTGGCATTCTTAAATCTTATTCAATAATCTTAATTATTATTTAATTCTTAGAGAAAACTAAAATCCAATAATAGTAGCAGTTAGAGCTTTTTCCAAATCAATTGATGGAATGATATCTTAATATTATGGTATTAAAAATTAATCATGTAAAATTTTAGTGAAGGAGCGTTGATAAACTTGGAAAGTCATAAAGAAAAAATCCTGGTGGTAGACGACGAAGCCAGCATTCGCCGGATTTTGGAAACGCGCCTTTCCATGATTGGCTACGATGTAGTAACGGCTGGCGACGGAGAAGAGGCTTTAGAAACTTTTCGTAAAGCCGATCCTGACCTAGTAGTTTTGGATGTGATGATGCCAAAGCTAGATGGCTACGGTGTGTGTCAAGAATTACGAAAGGAATCTGATGTCCCTATTATTATGCTAACAGCCTTGGGGGATGTAGCTGATCGCATCACCGGGCTAGAATTGGGTGCTGACGACTACGTAGTTAAACCATTTTCTCCCAAGGAGCTAGAAGCTCGAATTCGCTCTGTACTAAGGCGTGTAGATAAAAATAGTGCTTCTGGTATTCCTAGTTCAGGGGTAATCCATGTTGGTAATATCAAAATCGATACGAATAAGCGACAAGTCTATAAAGGCGATGAGCGCATTCGGTTGACAGGTATGGAGTTTAGCTTACTAGAGTTGTTAGTAAGCCGCTCTGGAGAAGCTTTTTCTCGTTCTGAAATTTTGCAGGAAGTGTGGGGTTACACGCCAGAACGCCATGTAGATACCCGTGTAGTAGATGTGCATATTTCCCGTTTACGAGCAAAGTTAGAAGATGACCCTAGCAACCCAGAATTAATTCTCACAGCACGAGGTACTGGTTATCTTTTCCAGCGAATTATTGAACCAGGGGAGGAGTGAAGAGAGTGGGAGCAGAGGAGCAGTGCTTCTCTACTTTGAGGCTGCGCCCTAAGCGTAGCTGTGCCGCAGGCTTTACGACTGCGCGGCAGTTGAGCGTAGTCGAAACTCAGCAACCGGAGCAGGGGAAGATGAGGGAGATAAAGAAAATAAATTTTGACCCTTGTAGAGACGCAATTAATCGCGTCTCTGTACAGACGCGATTAATCGCGTCTCTACTCTTGACTTTTGACTCTTAACCCTCAAGCTAATGACTAAATCTGATCCTAATAGAGTTTTACGGCGTCTGCCCATTGTTGTTGGTGGGTTAGGTGCTGTACTTTTACTGATTAACCGTTTGTTGACACCCGAACTCACCGAATCCCAAGCACGGGGAGATGTGGTTGGCGTAATTTTGAGTGCGGTGTTAATTTTGACGGGTTTAATTTGGCAACAAGTACAGCCGCGATCGCCTGATACTGTAGAACTAATTGGGGAAGAAGGTTTTGTACTAGCCACAGATTTACCAGAAGCCGTGAAAACAGAACTAGCTTGGGCGTCTCATTTATTATTGACTAATACAGTTACGCGATCGCTGGTAGTCTTTTATCAAGGTAAAGTTTTGTTGCGTCGCGGCATTCTGGGTACTAAATCTGAAATCACGCCAGGAGCAATCTTAAAACGGGTATTAGAAACACAAAAACCAATTTATTTAGTTGCTCTGAAAGTTTATCCAGGTAAAATTGAATTTGATTATTTGCCAGAGAATACTCAAGGTGTAATTTGTCAACCAATTGGCGATCAAGGTGTTCTAATTTTGGCAGCTAATGCTCCTCGTAGTTACACTAAACAAGATGAAAACTGGATTAAGGGAATTGCTGATAAATTAGCTGTTACTCTTAGCTCTAATTTATAAAGTGTAAATTCTATTTACTAAATAACTGATTAATTACTACAACCGACAGTTACCAAGATAAGTCGAGAGCGAGCGCAAAAAAATTGAGTCTGCTAGCAATCTTAACGCACCCACGATGTATAATCACAAATGTTGAGTCATTTTACCTTTGTGAAATTTACTTTATAACTAACTCTTAGTGCCGATTTACTAGTTGACTCAGAAATTTAAGATTTTATGCAAATTATTTATTGGTCATTAGTTGCTGTAATGGTAGTAGGTATCATCGGTGCTGTGGTTCCTGCTATTCCCGGCAGTAGTTTAATTTTAATAGCAATTATTATTTGGGGAATTGCTAGTAGTTCCTTCACGGCCATTAAGATACCACTAATAGTGACAATTATCGTTTTACTCTTGAGTGTCGGAGTAGACTTTTTAGCTAGCTACATAGGAGCAAGACAAGCAGGGGCTAGTAAATGGGGGCAAATTGGCGCAATTATTGGTCTAGTACTGGGATTTTTGGGATTATTACCAGCTTTGCCTTTTGGTGGCCCGTTGTTAGGTATTCTACTAGGGCCGCTTTTGGGAGCAATTATTGGTGAGTATCTTTATCGGCGTGAATTTGGGTTGGCAGTTAAGGCTGGTATAGGAATTGTGGTAGGGTCATTAATTGGGAATTTGATTCAGGGATTGTTGGCGATCGCAGCAGTTGTAGTTTTTCTAGTAACAACTTGGCCACAGGTATTTGGTGCTTAAAAGTTGCTCAGAAATTTTCCACGTAACCTGGATTTTTTATACAAAAAAATTGAGTAGATAGAATAACTAATTGCGGTAGTTAGTTCTTATTATCTACTCAATTAAAAGGTGAAAGACAAGGATTTTCCTGAAAATAGATACACTAACCTGGATAAATTTTTATACGAGCAGTTGAATCCATAATTAATTATTTTCTCAAGATTAAACTGCTTGTGAGGATTTTTTACGTTTTTGCAAGCCGAATAAAGCTGTTAGTGCTAAAGCACCTAGGCTGACAGTTACTCCTGGTTCAGGTACACGAGCTTGCAAGTTAACACCATCGCCATGATTGAATGCACCACCAATGCTACCTAGTTGCACTTCAAACGATTGCACATCTGTCAAGGTGATTTTTCTAATATTGCCGTCAGATCCCGGTGCAATTGGTAGTAAAAAATTGACGCCATTCTTTTTCAGAATCGTAGTACCGTTTTGTTCGGTATCAAAGAATGTTAGTTCCAACTCTCCTATGATGTTAGCGAAATCGAACTTATACTGACCAACTTCCAATCGACCATTTTCAGCAGGAGTACCTTCTGGTTGAGCATCCGATGTGTCAGCTAAATAAGCTATCGGACGAAAGAAATATTCCTCCAAAGAAGGGTTTGTTCCTTCATCCTGTGCAAGGAAAGTAATTCCAAATCCATAGTTGTTTGCAGTGGTTCTTTGGTCAACAAACAAACGACTTAGACCATACTGTGGATTTATACCATCAGTGTCATATGGCAAACTTGTAACTGTATAACCTAAAGGATTTGTTTCAATACAGTTTACGCCAACAAGACAATCAACGTTTGTTAAGTGAATTTCTCCTTCTGTTGTTGGAACTAAAGAAGTAGCTTGAGCTTCAGATATACCACCAAACAAACTTAAGCTAAGAGTTGATGCTGCGAGTGTTTTTACTAAAATAGTGAACTTTTTCATTAGAGTCTCTTTTCTGTGATTAGTAATGTTCTAGGTAAAAAAGTTTTGTGCTTATTTCCTATCTATATTTGTATACTAATCGGGCATTTACCTAAGTGCATATACTTGAGTATGATATTCACGCAATCTTTATTACCGAATTGTTCTATATGAATACTGGGCGAATAATTACTGAATAAGGGTAATTTTATGTTACACAAAAGTTTTTGTATATTGTAAAAAAATATACGTAGTTTATAAATTTCACTCCATCTTTACTCAGTAATTAAAATTTTTTATGAAAGAATTGAACAAAACAATAAATTTATTGTGAAAGTAACCGACGATTGAAAAAGTCTCATAAAAAACCCCTCCACGATGGGAGAGGATTTGGCGGGTGCGAGAACTTGTGTTCCGCCCATAATCTGTGTTTAATCACTAGGAGGACAGAAAATATGATCTTTGCTCTGAATCTAATACCAATTCGTCAAAAAAGGGATAGAACTGAATACATATCAGCTTAGTCTCGAAAAAACAGACTCAAGCTGATTGCAAAGAATTTCTCGCTTCAGTTGCGATCGCTTCTACTTCATCATCAGTCAGAGTTTTTAATATAGATTTGGCTTCTGCATTATTCAAATGAGTCAAAGCTTGTACAACTCTGTAACGAATTTGCCAATCTGGATTCGTAGCATAGGGAGCCAACAGGGGAACTGCTTGTACATCTCCCAACTCACCTAAAGAACTAATAGCAGCAGTTTGTACCAATTCATTGTCTGACGAGAGTGCCTGTTTGAGTAGTTCAAAGGCTCGTGGATCGCCCAACTCTCCTAACGTCGCAATGATGCTGAATTGTATTAGCCACTCACCAGTTGTGTGGTAGAGCTGCTGCATGTCTTCAAAAGCTTCATGTAGTTTAAGAGCGCCCAAACAGTCTGCTGCTGCTGCTTGTACATCGGGTTCCGGGTCATTGAGCAAGCGATCGCGCAATATATCCAAAGATAACTGTAAATCCTGTGACCCAAGTGTATCCATCTGACTCACCGCCGAGTAGCGGACACGAGCATTGCTATCGCCAATCGCACCTTGAACCAATTCAAAACCAATCGCTGGTTCCAGTTGGCGGATTTGATTAACTGCACGCAAGCGATCGCCCAAATCCGCAGAACTGAGCAATTGCTTAACAGACTCGGCTGTAATACTCATTTAGTTATCCTTGATTTTCAAAGGTGTTAAAATTAACAGTCAAAAGTCAAGAGTGGAGACGCGATTAATCGCGTCTCCACTCTTGACTAATCTTGACTTGCGGCCATTGCTCGAATAATATCACCACGGGTAAGAACACCAATTACTTGACCCGCGCTGTCAAGCACTGGTAAGCGGTGAACGCTGCGATCGTGCATAAGTTGAGCTGCTTCCTTTAAAGTTTTGTCAGGAGAAGTGGTGATCGGGTTTTGACTCATCACCTCCCCAACCGTTTGCCCTAGTGCTTTGTGCAAGTCACGCTCATATTCAGCAGGATTCTTTAAATAGATAACGCTATCAAGAAACATGATGTATGCAGGTGGAGTAACACCGGTTTGTTGCCACATCAAGTCGGTTTCCGAGATAATGCCCACTAATTTACCGACATCATCGACAACAGGTAGCCCGCTGATGTGGCGTTCTGCAAGAATTTGGATAGCTTCATTCAGTGGAGTTTCCGCCCGGACGACAATCGGATTGCGGCTCATCACGTCGGCAACGGTTTTAGGCATTTGTTTGCTGACACCTTTTATCAAAGTCCCTGCGATCATTGTAGAAAATTGCGGGACTCTACCTGATGCAATTAATAGATTGTTACTTGTAAATTACGCTTACGCTACTTGAAAAATACTCTATTAGCCAGATGATTTTCTGTAAATGTAGTTTTTGTGTACCTGTTTACTCTGCTTCAAAGCAGCGATAATTTGAATATTTGCTTTAGGAAAAGTAAATTTATCCAATTCTTCCAAGTTTACCCAGCGAATTTCATCGCATTCTAGAGGTTGAGGAACACCCGTAAGATGACGGCAGTGATGTACTGTCAGGGTGACGCGCAAGTCTGTGTAGGTGTGGTCAATAGTGATCAGGTGCTCTCCTACTTCAATCACTATTCCCAGTTCCTCGGCAATTTCTCGTTGAATACACTCTTTAATTGTTTCACCAAGCTCGATTTTACCACCAGGAAATTCCCACAAACCGCCCATTGCTCCTTCTGGACGACGGCGATCAATTAAAATTTGCTCTTGGTCGTTCCAAATTACGGCAACACCAATAATTTTATGGGGTGCGAAAGAACTGGTTTCATTCATAGTTAATCGCAAAGATGGGAAGATAAGAAAGCAAAGAAGTTTTTAATTCTGATTCTTAACTTTTGAATAATAACAAAACTCGGCAGGTTAATTTGCACGCTGCCGAGTTTGTATTTATTGCAAAGATTGTCTACCGCTGTTAATTTATCCACGCGTCTGTATTAAGCATTTGGAGATATAGCGTTTCCTAGTCGGCTGAGGTACAAATTTATCAGTGTTTATCAGTGTTTATCTGTCTTGAAAAGTTTCCTGCGGAGGGAAACCCTCCCGCAGAACTTTTCGCTGTCTTGAAAAGTTTTGCGCCGGGAAACCTGGAGCTTGGCTTACTTTTCACTGTGGTTAATTACTTTTTCTGTGTACCTCACTCAAGTGAGAACCGCTATAAGCCTCTCATTAAATCAATTACCTCATTCACTAACGATGACACCGTAGCTTGAATTAGGGAAAGATAATTTTTAAACTTGACATGCTGACATGCTTATTCAATTTCGCTGTTGTTGGCTTCAGTACCTTGTAAAGCAATTTCAAAGTCCATTCTTTGTTCAGCGTTACGCAAGAAATAACCACTAATCATCGCGGAGGCAAGAAGCCGACCAAGACTTTCTCTATTGGTAGTAATAGTAACACCAAAGTTATCTGGAGGCAGGTTTCCCAAAAGTCCCACAATGTTACGTTCCATCACCTGAAAAACTTCAGAGGAAGTAGGTTTAGATAGTTGAGTAACTGTCTCTGGACTTAAGGATTTAACGTATTGCCATAAGAAATTGCTAGTTTCTGATTCGCTATTAAAAAACTCTGATACTTTATTAGACGAGTTACTCACTTTTTTCCTCCTTCAATACCACCATTAACTGTGGTGTTTTTAGTCTTCCTGTCAACTAATGTAACAGGCTAGTTAGATGTTGGAAGTCGGTGTAACCGTACCAAAGTCAGCGTATTTTCTCACCCATTGGTCATTAGTCACTTGTCCTATGTAACAAATTAACAACAAAGAACAAATGACTAATGACTAACTTGCCAAATATTCATCCATATTGGCTTTAGACTTACGAAGTTTTGTTAAGGCTTCCCGCTCGATTTGCCGTACTCTTTCTCGGCTGATGTTCAAAATTTCACCGATTTTGGCAAGAGTTAGCGCTTGTCCATCAATTAACCCAAAGCGTAGTGTGATCACTTCTTTCTGCTGTGGGGTTAGATCGCCCATTAGGCGCTCTAAGTCATAAGATAAGGAAGATTGCATGACAAATTCTTCTGGAGAAGCGCCTGGATCTTCTAACATTTCTCCGAGTTCGGTATCGTAGTTATCTCCTAGCCGTAAATCTAGAGATAATGGCAAACGTGCCTTTTCTAGGTACTCTCGGACTTGCTTAGGTGTCAATTCTAATTCTTGGGCTAACTCAGCAGCAGTGGGAGCGCGTCCCAGTTTTTGAGATAATTGCCGCTGTGCTTTTTTAATCTTATTCAATTTCTCAGTAATATGGATAGGCAACCTAATGGTGCGAGCTTTTTCGGCAATAGCACGTGTGATAGCTTGCCGTATCCACCAATAGGCATAGGTGGAAAATCTGTAACCTTTGGTGGGGTCAAACTTTTCCACACCTCGTTGCATACCAATGCTGCCTTCCTGGATTAAATCCAGTAAATCGACGTTGCGCTTAATGTACTTTTTGGCAACGGACACCACTAGCCGCAAATTGGCTTCTACCATTTTGCGCTTGGCAATTTCCCCGTCTGCGATCGCCTCATTCAACTCTGCTGGTTCTAGCTTTGTTGCTATTGCCCACTCATCTAGAGTCGGCTCACGACCTAACTTAGTGGCAAGATCTTCTCTCGATTCGTGCAAGGTGGTTGAACGTTGCACCTGTTTGCCATAGCAAATCTCCTCCTCGTGGGTTAAGAGTGGCACACGGCCAATCTCACGCAGGTAAGTCCGCACGAGGTCTGTGGCTGTCTGAGCGGTCTTCATGGCGCTACTCTTTGATAATGATGGGTTTGGCGGTAGGGTCATTAACGGATAGATAGATGCTTTGAGAGGGTGCTACCCAGTCTGACTGGGAACCCATGCTATGGTTTGCAATTTACGCGCCCGATAAATTCGGCTGCTCATAGTAATCAAATTAGAGCTACTAACTGCTAGAAGTTACAGTTATTTTTCTGTTTTCACAAGTATCTACAGTTAGATAAAAGGTAGCTTGTTAAACATTTTTCTATTGGATGAAGTATTAATAATTGTAACATTTATGAGAGAAGTTTGGACATTTGGTAGTCTCGAATTTCCTGATTGTTCCACTTCATGCAATACCACCATTACTCTCAAGACTTTCTAGAAGCCGATTGAATGAATATTTAGATAAAGAAAAATTCCTCATATTTGTTAAAATATCTCAATGATAACTATAATTATTCTCTTATAACAATTGCTTAATTTTTCGGGCAATGAGGCTGGACTGGGAAGGAAAAAAAGAGAGGGAGGAAAAATATTAAAAATCATTTCCTCACTCCTCCAGTCCTCTACCTCTGAGTTCTCTCTCAGAGCACCGCTAAAGGCTCGCGCAGTAATCTTGGATAACTTTTACGTCCAAAGTCGTATTTTGTAGGGAACGGATGGCGGCGACGGTGGCTTTCGCCCCAGCGATCGTGGTAATAATTGGTATTTTGTAAGCTAAAGCTGTGCGGCGGATTAACCTGGCATCGGTCTGAGCTTCTTCCCCTGAAGGTGTGTTGATGATGAGTTGGATTTTCTGGTTTTTGATCGCATCTAGAACGTGGGGACGACCTTCATGGAGTTTCAGTACTAACTCAACATCTAACCCATGTTCTTGAAGAACTCGGCGTGTGCTAACTGTAGCCATTACCCTAAAGCCTAAATCAATAAACTCCTTGACTACAGAAACCGCAGGAGTTTTGTCGCGATCGCTCATCGATACAAATACGGTTCCCGTCAGGGGTAAACGCTCTCCAGCACCCATTTCTGCCTTGGCAAATGCTCGTCCAAAGTCGCTGTCGATTCCCATGACTTCGCCAGTAGAGCGCATTTCTGGGCCTAATATTGTATCAGTTCCAGGGAATTTATTAAACGGTAATACTGCTTCTTTGACGGCAATGTGAGATGGAATAATTTCCTGGGTAAAGCAGAGTTCTTCTAAGGTTTTACCTGACATAATTAGAGATGCTAGTTTCGCTAGCTGTACGCCAGTTGCTTTAGACACGAATGGTACTGTGCGTGAGGCGCGGGGGTTAGCTTCCAAGATATAAACTTGGGGAGAATAACCTTGAGCACCGACCACGGCAAACTGGATATTCATCAACCCTACAACTGACAATGCCTGGGCTAACTGTACCGTCCAAGTGCGAATTTGATTGAGAACAGCTGGTGGTAGGGAAATAGAAGGTAACGAGCAAGCGGAGTCTCCTGAGTGAATTCCCGCTTGTTCAATATGTTCCATAATACCGCCAATTACTACGCGCCCAGTATGGTCAGCGATGGCATCGACATCGACTTCAATAGCATTTTCCAAAAATTTATCAATCAAAATTGGATGCTCAGGCTCCACCTGTACAGCAAAAGTCATATAGCGTTCCAACTCTGTATCGGAATAGACGATTTCCATCGCTCGTCCTCCCAAAACATAACTGGGACGCACTACTACCGGATAGCCAATCCGTCGAGCGACAATCAGCGCATCTTCGTAACTCCGAGCAATACCATTGGGCGGCTGGGCAATATTCAACTCTTTAAGAATCTTTTCAAACCGCTCTCGATTTTCTGCCATGTCGATAGAGTCCGGCGATGTACCCCAGATTTTAGTGTTCAATCCTGAGTTGTCATTGTTCAAAAATTGCTGGAGGGGAACAGCCAACTTCAGTGGTGTTTGACCTCCAAACTGGATAATTACTCCTACAGGATTTTCCGTTTCGATGATGTTAAGGACATCTTCCTTAGTTAACGGCTCAAAGTAGAGGCGATCGCTTGTGTCATAATCTGTTGAGACTGTCTCTGGGTTAGAGTTGACCATAATCGTCTCAAACCCTGCCCCTTTTAAAGCATAGGCGGCATGACAACAGCAATAGTCAAACTCAATTCCTTGTCCAATACGGTTAGGGCCACCACCCAAAATCATCACCTTTGGCTTGGTTGTTGGTAAAACCTCCGTTTCTTCTTCGTAGGTAGAGTAGTGGTACGGAGTAAAAGCTTCAAACTCAGCAGCACAGGTGTCCACAGTTTTGTAAACTGGGATAATTCCTAATTGTTTGCGGTAAGCGCGAACTTCATCTTCAGTAGTTTTGGTAGCAAAGGCAATCTGGCGATCGCTAAATCCGTCCCGCTTCACTTCATAAAGTTGCTCTTTTGTCAATTGCTGTAAAGGTGTCCGCTTAAGGAACTTCTCCATATCCAGCAATTGCTGCATTTTATCTAAGAACCAAGGGTCAATGCCGGTGAGTTCGTAGATTTCTTCAATACTTATCCCTAGCTGTAAGGCATGACGCACAGCGAAGATGCGATCGGGGTTAGGTGTCCGCAGTTGAGCGCGAATCTGTTCACCACTAGGTAATTTTTCGGCTTTGTCGCAACCCCAACCAGCGCGTCCGGTTTCCAAGGAACGCAGCGCTTTTTGGAAAGATTCGCTGAACGTCCGCCCAATTGCCATTGCTTCCCCTACCGACTTCATTTGCGTTGTCAGCACTGGTTCTGAACCAGGGAATTTTTCAAAGGCGAAGCGGGGGATTTTTGTCACTACGTAGTCAATTGTCGGCTCGAAGGATGCGGGAGTTTTCTTTGTAATGTCATTTTTAATTTCATCCAGGGTGTAGCCGACAGCTAGCTTTGCTGCCATCTTAGCAATGGGAAAACCTGTAGCTTTGGAAGACAAAGCGGAACTGCGAGAAACACGGGGGTTCATTTCAATCACGACTACATCCCCTGTGACGGGATTGACAGCAAACTGAATATTAGAACCGCCAGTTTCCACCCCGATTTCACGGATGATTTTAATTGCCATATCCCGCAGTCTTTGATATTCTTTATCAGTGAGGGTTTGCGCGGGAGCGACGGTAATTGAGTCCCCAGTGTGGATACCCATAGGATCAAGGTTTTCGATGGAGCAGATAATCACGACGTTATCTGCTAAATCACGCATCACTTCGAGTTCGTATTCTTTCCAGCCCAGTAGAGACTGATCAATAAGAATTTGCGAAACAGGACTAGCATCTATACCTACCTGTGCCATTTCTTCAAATTCTTCTTGGTTGTAGGCAATACCGCCACCAGTACCACCCATTGTGAAGGCAGGGCGAATAATCAAGGGATAAGTGCCAATTTGGCGAGCGATCGCCTTTGATTCTTCTAAGGATGAAGCTGTGCCGCTAGGACACACAGCCACCCCAATCTTTGCCATAGCCTCGTTAAACAGCTTCCGATCTTCGGCTTTCTCAATCGCTGGTAGCTTAGCGCCAATTAACTCAACGCCGTACTTTTCTAACACCCCATTTTTGGCTAAAGTAACGGCAAGGTTGAGAGCTGTTTGTCCCCCCATCGTGGGTAGTAAGGCGTCGGGGCGTTCTTTAGCGATGACTTTTTCGACCAATTCCGGTGTTAACGGCTCAATGTAGGTGCGATCGGCCGTTTCCGGGTCGGTCATAATCGTCGCAGGGTTTGAGTTAACCAGCACAACTTCATAGCCTTCTTCTCGCAGCGCTTTACAGGCTTGGGTGCCAGAGTAGTCAAACTCACAAGCTTGTCCAATCACAATTGGACCAGAACCTAATAGCAGAATCTTCCGGAGGTCGTCACGGCGGGGCATAGTCGTTGCCTTAGAGTACGAGAATACAAATCCTGATTATTTTAAGGGTCTTTACCCCTAATGATGCTTTTTATTATTAAGTTTTACAGGTTTTAAACACACAGAGGAAAACAGAAGTAAAAAATGTGCAACCCCAACTCTCCACTTTGTATTTCCTAAAAGGTCGGTTTCTCGTTCGCTTAGCATCAACTACAAGGCAAGAGTGGGTCAAGTGTGCTTTACTGACCAGGCGGCTGGTGTTGGAAATTAGGGAATACAAGAAGTTAATAATTAATTTCTGTCTTTGTATCCATGTTTGATGTCTGCTTTTACTTAAAAATGAGGATAAAATCTTTCAAGTTTTTGCGAATGTTTACTATTTATATTGATGAGCTTTGCAACAATTAGTAATTTATTTTGTTGCATATAACTTTGGCTATTGATCACAAGTAAATTAATACAGATAGTAATAGGTCTTAACTAGGCTAATTGCCAAACACTTGCAATATTAAATATTAATTATATCGTTATGTTTCATTAGATTAAAAATGGCAGAGAAGTAGCGATGATACTCTCTGCCATTTTTTGGATTTTTTTAGAAGCTTAGTTCTTCTAACTTTTCTTACAGTTTAGGGTAGACCAATCTAGATTTGAGAGTTTTAATTTTGGGCTGGTTGGACAAACGCCAAGGTCAAGCTATCTTTAGCGAGAAAGTGAGCTAAATGGAAAGCCCTTTCTTCGGTCTTTAATAGAATTTTTTCGTACATATAGCGTGTAGCTCTGTCTCCTAAACTCTCTGCCTGAGCGGCTTGACGGCGAATCACACCAATAATAGCTTGTTCTGCGGCTAGGTCATTTTCTACCATCTGACGACAAGAATATACGCCATCGGCTTCTTGCTCAAAACAGGTTAGTTCTGCTAATTTACTGAAAGTAGCTACTGGTACACCACCCAGTCCATCCAATCGCTCTCCGATTTCATGGGTGTGTCCTTGCACTTCTTCGTAACTCTCGTTAAAAAACTGATGCAGCTGATAAAATTCTGAGCCTTCAACAACAAAATGATGTTTTTGATACTGCAAGTATAGTGCCTGGAAACTAGCTAATACAACATTAAATCCTTCAGTAACTGGAGCAGTTACACTATGATCCAGCAACACCGGATTGTCATAAACATGACCAAAATTCCGTAATACAGTTTGCGTTTCAGACATTGTTCTCCTCGCTTTTTAGCAGTTATAGTTTTTAACTGCTTAGTCTCTACATCTTAACATTTTAAAAATGAAAGCAAGCCCAATAATTATTATAGTATTTTGAATTTTGGGCTATTAAAAATCTTAAGTTTACTCCATCGCCGTAGATAATACACCCGTCAAGCGATGTATACCTACATATCGATACAATTAATGATTGCAACAAATCCTTTGGTAGAGACGTTGTAATACAACGTCTTTACCAACGTCTCTACAGTGGTCTATCTGTCGCATTCTTTTTTCAAAATGGTACAACACTACCCTTGACATACACTCTTTGATATATACATATATCAAGGGGAAAATAAAAGACTAAGTGTCCACTTTGGGTCAGGGCTAATGACAAACTCAGTTTTTATGAAGCAACCAACACTGCCTGGAGTTGCCGTAGCGGCAGAGTTTCTATAGGAGGACACTTGCATGGGCGGGTTTCTCAACTTGTAACGTCATCTAGTAGACGCAAAACGGTTTCTTAGAGAGTGGACAACTTCCAACAGAGTAGCAATGAGCGTTAGGTCGAATCCGAATCTAAACTTCAAAAATACAAGCTACTGCGGTGCTTAGGTTGAAAATTTTAAAGTAAGCGATGTCGTTTAGCACACACCCTACAAAGAGCAAATTTTTTTAAAATTACTGAGAATTGTTTGCACTTAAGGTATCCTTATTTAAGAGGCTATACTCCTAAAATTTTAAACATAAGGAGTTGAGGCGCAGTAGTTACTGCAAGTTTGTTGCACTTTGAGGGCAATTCTCTTGAAATCGTCTAGTTCAGAAAAAGAAAGAAAGCACATTGTAGAGGTGCATTGGGCAGATCGGTGGCAAGTTTATCAACGCTTACAGGAGCTAAACATTCCCTGTTGGTGTGAAACCAACCAGCCATTAAAAGTTGAAATTGGCAGTCCTGTGGCAGCTATTCAACTTTGGAGTGTGATGCAGCGATTTACAGTTTCCCGTCAAGACATGATTTGGACTCTCGAAAACTGCTGGCACAGCCGCTACCAACAGTTTTAATTCGCAGCTACCGTTGCTGAAACTGTCTGGCTAGATAACTTCTTTTAGTTAAAAATAGGTCAATAACATGAGTGAATCCTACACTACGGAAGTATCAGAATTTTGCTTTGAGGGAAGGTTTCTCGATTTTGATATAAAGGATGGCTATAAGCTTAAAGGCTTGCTATTGGGGACTGTTGATGGTGAATGTTATGTTAAATTAGCTAAACATTTACGGGCTGCTTTTGATTTGCGGTTGCCACCAGGTACTTGGTTGCAAGTTACAGGTACAAAAAAGCACGACTTGAAAAGTGGCAAGGTTACACTAAAAGCTGAGCGTGTAATGGCAGCACATAGAGACTGGGAAAGTGGGAGAAGTTCGCTCTACCACACAAACACCACCAGTTACCACACACAAGAACTAACACCAATCAACAAAACTAAAGCAAAACCAACTAAGACAAAAGCCGCAATTTTAGTGTGTCAGAAGTCTGATTGCATGAAACGTGGTGGCAAAGCAGTTTGTCAGGCGCTAGAGGCAGCTTTGAGCGATCGCGGCTTGGAAGACCAAGTAACTATCAAAGGCACTGGCTGCATGAAAAACTGTAAAGCTGGGCCCAATCTAGTTATGCCAGATAAAAGCCGCCATAGCCGGATTCAGGCTGTACAAGTCTCTGCTCTCATGGATGAGTATTTTGCTGACAAAAGCCTAGAAAACATCTCAGATAACTCAAGAAAAGTAGGGGTTACCCATGGCAAACTTTGCTGAAGCTACTTAGGCGAATCTTCTGTTTAATAAGAAAATTTAAAAATAAATATTTTTCTGTTCTTCTCTTAATACTCAATAGACTCTTTGTAACATATTTACAAAGGTCTATTTTCTATAGAACTTATCCCTCTCCTAAGAAACCGTATTTGCTTCGGGCTGAAGAACAAGCTCAAAACCTAAAGCTAGAGCCTTTTTCTGGAGGTTATTGATGACTCGTTCTTGGTAACGTTGCTCATAATAATCCATGCCAGGATCTTGATAGTTACCTCCATTCGTCCAAAGTCGATAGAAAATTCGTGCCAACTTATGACTGTCCGTTCGCTGATTTTGAAAGACTGAAAGGAATTAATGCCTTGAGGGGTAATGCTTAAGACGATTTTTGAAGCAAAGGCATGAGGGGAGTAGATTTGCGCGTAGTGTGAACAGAGAGATT